>Ga0208013_1000025_pt1 | contig 259558 bp, 219 predicted proteins | sample 16_taG_FD_184091 | JGI IMG/M metagenome (GOLD analysis project Ga0208013, IMG submission 184091) | Marine viral communities from the Subarctic Pacific Ocean - 16_ETSP_OMZ_AT15313 metaG (SPAdes) (version 2) | ecosystem: Environmental > Aquatic > Marine > Oceanic | place: Pacific Ocean...
CGGGCTTGTAATTGATGATGTTCTCATACATAGAAATTGGTGCGGGATCAAGTGCAGATTCTACGCGTCCCAGTTTCCCAACCACTAGTTCTACTTCAGGAATTTTCCCTACCATCATGTCGATTTGCCCTACCACATTCCTATTATATTCCACCCCAGAGTGTGGCATAGAAGTGGGCATTAAGAGGTAACTTCCTTCGTTTAATGATGGCATAAATTCTGAACCTATTCCAGGAAATAAATTTGATGCAGCTGTCCAACCTGAAGATTGCCTAACACTCTTCCAACCTACTGTTTCGAAACCTTTAGCTACAAATCCAAAGGTGGTATTGAACCCTATCCATACCAATACCCCAAAAAACAAGGTAACAAATGGGATAAGCATGAACTTTCCTTTGTTTTCCAGACACCATTTCAAAACAGGTGCATAAAAATGAACAATCGCCATAAGTGCTACTAGTATGATTCCAATTAAAAACAACACAAAGAAGTAGTTAATAATAATCCCATTTTGAGGACCTAAAGGCATCCATTCTTCAGTAAGGAAAAAGGAAGCTATAAAAATTGTTAATCCTAAATTAATATAGTTGGGATATAACTTATATTTCTCAGGCCATCTAGGTTCCATAAGATTATTGAAACCAATAAGTGATATAACCAATGGCAACCACATATGTGCATAAAAAGTAAAAAGAATTCCTGCTACAATTAACAGAATAGACCAGAAACGGCGTACTCGTTTTTTATTGTAATCTATACCCATTACAAAATGTGCCAAAGCAGGAAGCACAATAATACCTAAAACAAACGCACTTAATAGTGCAAATGTTTTTGTAAATGCCAAAGGTCTAAACAATTTTCCTTCTGCTGACTGCATTGCAAAAACAGGCACAAAACTAACTACGGTAGTAGCCAATGCCGTTGTGATAGCCGATCCTACTTCCACCGTTGCCTTATAAATGACCTGCATGAGTTCCTTTCCTTTAACACTGTGGTTCTCGGGCATTTCCAAATGCCGGATTATGTTTTCAACAAAAACAATTCCAACATCCACCATTACTCCAATGGCAATGGCAATACCCGAAAGGGCGACTACATTGGCATCTACTCCTGCATATTGCATGACTATAAAAGTCATTAGTACACCAACAGGCAATAAACTGGAAATTATAATGGATGCGCGCAAGTTAAGTACCAATACTAGTACAACAATGATACTAATTAAGATTTCGTGGGAGAGGGCATTTTCTAAAGTACCTATGGTCTCGTGGATCAATTGTGTACGATCGTAGAATGGTACGATGGTCAATTGGCTCTCTACCCCATTGGCCAAAGTCTTTTTTGGTAATCCAGGGGCAATTTCCTTAATTTTATCCTTAACGTTATTGATGACCGCTAGCGGATTGGAACCGTAACGGGCAACCACAACACCTCCTACCACTTCGGCACCGCCTTTATCAAGTATACCCCTACGTGTAGCAGGCCCTAAACTGACAACCCCTATGTCTTTAATACGCACAGGAACATTATCCTGAACCGCAACCACCGCTTTTTCAATATCTTCAGTCTTTTTTACATATCCGAGACCTCTAACGAGATATTCAGCCTGATTAATTTCTATAGTCTTTGCTCCAACATCCCTGTTCGATTTTTGTACAGCCTGCATGACACGATGTAATGGAATATTGTATGCTTTAAGGGCATCGGGGTTTACATCAATTTGATATTCTTGAACAAATCCTCCTATAGAGGCAACTTCTGAAACGCCATCAACTGCATTTAAGCCGTATTTTACATAAAAGTCTTGTGCGGTGCGTATTTCGTGCAGATCCCAACCGCCTGTAGGGTTATTATCTTTGTCCCTACCTTCCAATGTATACCAATATACTTGACCTAAAGCTGTAGCATCAGGCCCTAAAGTTGGCGTTACGGCATCTGGCAAAAGGCCGGCTGGAAGTGAATTTAATTTTTCTAAAATCCGGGACCGCGACCAGTAGAATTCAACATCGTCATTAAAAATAATATAGATACTAGAGAACCCGAATATTGACGAACTTCTAATGGTCTTAACACCGGGTATTCCAAGTAAATAAGTAGTCATTGGATAGGATATCTGATCTTCGATATCCTGTGGTGAGCGACCTGGCCACTGTGTAAACACAATTTGCTGATTTTCACCTATGTCCGGTATTGCATCCACCGGAACAGGATCTTTAGGAATAAACCCAGTATTCCAATTAAAAGGTGAGGTAGAAACACCCCATACGATTAATGCAATTAAGATAAGAACAGTCACTAACTTGTTCTCAAGAAAATATTTTATAATTTTATTCAACATATAATTTGATCATTAAACTTTTAAACATTGGTATTTGGAAAACACCAAATACAGTAAATCATCCTTACAACATTGTGGTCGTAGGATAAAAAAACTATTGTTTAAAAATCAAATTAAATAGGCCTCATCAAGCTTATAGATATGCCTGACAATAATAGGTAGAGGATAATTGTTAAAAGAAGGGATTACTTCTTCTGAAACTTCAAAAAGATTATTATACGTGTGAAAAAAAACAGCAATAAAAAACTGTTGTTCTTTTTCTAATTTATCAAAAGAAATCTTTAGAGTGTCCTGACCTTCAAGAACTAATTGCTTATCACTACAACAGTTTTTCTTGGTAATATCACATTCTTTTGACGATGGTTTTTGTTTAACTTCCATACCACAAGACTCAACCTTACCGAACATGGAAGTATCCACTAAAATATCACCACAATAATGACTCTCAATTGTGAAAGACAATGACGAGACAAACACTAAAAGTGCCATGCAAAAAGTTGATATTTTAAAGAAAATCTTTTTCATTTATTATACAAAAGTATAAAATTTTTATTAGAGTAAACTTATTTAACAAATAATTTAGAATACACTTTTAGCATTTTACTTCGCCCAATTCTGTTTAGATTATAAACTGTTGAGTATAAAAAGCTTCGATATTATTATTAAGAATTATTCTAAATAATGTTGGATTTTCAAAAACAGCATACTACATTTGCCTTCTATTTAAAATCATTCTAAATAATTTATAGCAAATGAGAACTCTATTTTTCTTACTATTTATCTTACAACTTACAGTCCTATGTGCACAAACCAATCCTCAGAAAGAGGATTCTCTCCAACAAAAAACGGAACGCTTAAAAGAGGTCATTATTTCTGCCAACACCATACTGGGCAGTAAATTTGAGATTAAAAACAAAACGGGTTCTGCGAACTATATTTCCGAAGAGGATTTAAAAAAATTTTCATATACAAATATCAATAGGGTATTACAAACGGTTCCAGGAATTAATATTTACGAAGAGGATGGTTTTGGACTACGTCCAAATATAAGTTTGCGAGGTACATCGCCTGAGCGTAGTGCAAAAATTAATTTGATGGAAGATGGTGTTCTCATTGCCCCTGCACCCTACAGCGCACCTGCCGCCTATTATTTTCCTACCATTGGGCGAATGCAGTCCATCGAAGTCTTAAAAGGAAGCAGTCAAATTCAATATGGACCAAATACCACTGGTGGTGCCATTAATATGATATCGTCCCGAATTCCAGACAAATTTTCTGGACGAGCTTCCATTGCCGCAGGGAATTATGATTCCAGAAACACTCAATTGCTCATTGGTGATAGCTATAAAAACTTTGGATTTGTAACGGATTATTTCAATTACAGCTCAGACGGTTTTAAGGATTTAGATGGTGGTGGCAATACAGGATTTGATAAATCTGATTATTTGGCCAAATTTAGGGTCAACTCAAATTTAGATGCGAAAACGTATCAGTCACTAACATTTAAAATCCAATATTCTGAAGAAGAAGCGAACGAAACTTACTTGGGATTGACCGATGAAGATTTTGAAGAAAACCCTTATAGAAGATACAGGGCATCATCCGAGGATGTTATGAATGCCGAACATCAACAATACCAGCTTACCCATTTCATTCAAGTCTCCCCTTCTTTGAATATAAGCACTACTGGTTACCTGAATAAGTTCAAACGGAATTGGTACAAGTTGGACGACGTGAATTTAAGCGAAAGGGTGAGCATTAGTAACATCTTGTCCGCACCACAGGATTACCCCTTAGAATACCAAACCATTTTAGGAAATGACAACACCCAAGACGATGTTATGGGAATAAAGGCAAATAATAGAGTATATACTTCAAATGGTGTTCAGTCCATTGCCAAATTACGATGGGGTTCTGATTGGCTACAAACCCTGGAAGTGGGAATACGTTACCACGAAGATGACGAGGACAGATTTCAGTGGGTGGACAGGTACGCATTTCAAAACCAAGAATTAATACGAACCACGGTGGCCGAAAAAGGTACTGACGCTAATCGTATAAGCAGTGCAAAAGCATTGGCGGCGCACCTCTTGTACACCCTTAAAATTGAGAACCTGACCTTAACACCTGGCTTGCGCTATGAAAATATTACATTAACACGAATGGATTATGGTACTGACGACCCAAACAGAACTGGTCAGGATTTATCTTTTCGCGAGAACAATGTAAATGTATGGATTCCCGGCATAGGTGCGAATTACAGATTCAATAACTATATATCGGTCTTCGGTGGGGTACATAAAGGGTTTTCACCACCAAGCAATACACCTGGGCAAAATGCCGAAGAAAGCATTAATTATGAGTTGGGTTCTCGATTTGGCTTTAAAGGTTTTTCAGGGGAACTTGTCGGGTTCTACAATGATTATCAAAATCTGTTGGGAAGTGATTTGGCTGCAACAGGTGGCACAGGAAGCCTCGACCAGTTTAATGCAGGTGAAGTTCGTGTAAGTGGCCTTGAGCTTTTGCTAAATTACAATTTGCTATACAATACATCAGAGAAATTTAAACTCCCTCTATCGATTTCCTATACGCTTACCGATACCGAATTCCTGACCAGTTTTGACAGTAACGAAGATATCTATGGGGTGGTTACCAAAGGGGATGAAATACCATACATTGCAAAAAACCAATTAAATGTAACATTAGGGCTACAGCATAAGAAATTTGAAGTAAACTTAAATTCACGCTATACAGGTGCATTTAGAACCAAGGCTGGTTCTGGGCCTATTCCAGAAAATTTCAAAGTAGATTCTAACTTTATCGTTGACTTATCTGCACATTATTTCCTTAATGAAAATTTTACATTATCAACTAACGTGATAAACCTATTTGATACAGAATATGCGGTATCTCGTGTACCAGCAGGATTACGACCTGGTCATCCTTTTGGGTTTAATTTTGCCGTCGGATATGAATTTTGAGAAAAATTTAATTGGATGACAAAAGTCATATTTTTGTTCAACGTTTAAAATTACTTTTGTAAAGTGCCTTTTATGTTTTTTAATAGCTAAATACTTAGCATAAAAAGCTTTAGGAATACTTTCTTTAATTGAACAAATTTTTGATTGTTGAACAAAAATTTTTAATTTTATAATGTGAAATCTTTTTTTTCTAAAATAGTATCCTTCTTTTTAACAGCTTTAATACTGTTTTCTACCTCTTCTTTTACGGTAGATATGCATTTTTGTTGTAATCAATTGGTAGATATAGCTGTTTGGAACAAAGCAAAAACCTGCACAGAAAAGGTTCAAAAGAAAGATTCACCGTTAAAGCAGTGCACTACGTTACAAGAAAAAGACTGTTGTAGTAATGAATCTTTTGTAAAAACTGGAAATGACACCATTAAAAAGGCTAATACAAAACTTGAGGCCGAAACCGTAATTTTCCTTAATACTTTTTTCTACGCTTACGTAAATTTATTTGAAGGGCTTGAAAAAAATATAGTTCCTTTTAAACAATATAGGCCGCCCTTGATATCCAAGGACATACAAACTCTTTACGAGACTTACTTAATTTGATTTTCTTCCTTGCAGATTGAACATATCAATCTGTATCCTCTATTATAGCCAAAGAACATCTTCTGGCTAAATGTTGCTGTACCCAATTCTCAACAACACTATTAACCTTGTACTATTAAGAAAATTCAAACTATTTGGCAAAATGCCTAATAGCAATACATCGATTATTATGAAAGGACCCAAAGAATTTTGGATTAAGAATATGGTCTGTAGCCGCTGCTTAAAAGTTATTAAGCAAGAACTACAGGAATTGGGAGTTACTGTGCTTTCATTAGAATTAGGAAGATTATTGGTAGAAGCACCAAAAAAAACCAGCAATGAAATTGTCGAAGCTGTTACAACTGTGCTTCACGCTAATGATTTTGAAATTGTACAAAAAGAAGAAGAAATGCTCGTAGAAAGAATGAAAGTCATACTAATAGAACAATTGCAAGAGTTACCATTACATATTAAGGTAAAAACATCTGAACTATTAGCATCAAGACTTCATAAGGATTACAAGACCTTGAGCAAATTGTTTTCAGCCAACGAACAGACCACTCTGGAAAAGTATTTTATCAAATTGAAGATAGAGAAGGTTAAAGAACTTATCCAACTTAAACAACATTCCTTTTCTGATATCGGCTATTTACTGGATTATAGCAGTGTAAATCATTTATCCAGACAGTTTAAGGAAGTGGTGGGAATGAGTATGACCGATTACAAAAACACAGGAAATTGGAAACGGAATTTCTATGATGAAATTATATAGATATCAACGAAAGTTATGCAGATAAAGAATCTGCAAATCAAATAAATTTAATTTTTTAAAACCAAATAATTATGAAAACAAAAAAAATCTTAGTGAGTACAATATTCGCAAGCTTGATATATGTCTTGTTTGTAAGTTTTACTCATAACCCAAAAGATGAATATGAAGCATTACAGCAAAAAAAATGGGTTGCACCAGCCAGTGCTGACAAAATTGTAAATCCTTTAAAAGGAGATGCTACTGCAGCTGCTTCGGGTAAAAAGACATATAAAATGTTATGTTTTGTTTGCCACGGCCCAAAAGGTAAAGGAGATGGTATGGGTGGAGCAGGTTTGACGCCTAAACCAACAGATTTGACTACCGAAGAGTTTCAATCTCAATCTGACGGTGCAATTTTTTGGAAAATCACAGAAGGAAGAGCACCAATGGCATCGTATAAAACATCCATTCCAGAGAAAAAACGTTGGGAACTTGTTAACTATTTAAGAACTCTACAACAATGAAAAAACTAATCATACTAATATTAATATTTGGAGTTGGCCATACAGTTTATGGGCAAACTTACAATAATTTTGACACGGACAGCACTACAACCACCGAGCCATTTAACCCGAGCAAAACCCAGTTTATGATAAGGGGTTATGGCCATACAGGCCTAAATACCATGAGTAACGATGATGAGACAGAATCATCATACGTAGGGTCTGCATTTGCACCCATCTTTTTATTCAAACACTCCGATAAGCTACTTTTCGAGGCAGAATTAGAATTTGTACTAGAAGGCAATGAGCTTGAAGTAGGACTTGAATATGCCGATGTAATGTACGTTCTTAATAAAAACATGACCGTACGAGCTGGTAAATTCTTACTGCCTTTTGGCACATTTATGGAACGATTACACCCAGCTTGGATTAACAGACTTCCCACAACACCATTAGGTTATGGTCATGATGGTATTGCGCCTTCATCTGGTATTGGTGTAGAGCTACGAGGTGCTTTTGACCTTGGAGGACCTTCTTTAAACTATGCTGTATACTCAACAAACGGACCAAGACTAAAGGATGGCAGTGAAGAACCTGAAGAAGCTGGTATGTTAATGTTTCAAAATTTTGAAGACAATAATAACAGTAAAGCTTTTGGAGGTCGTATTGGGCTATTGCCTTTTGCAGATTCCTCAACTGAAATTGGCTTTTCTACATATTCAACAAGTAAAGTTGGTAATAGAGATTCAGAATACGAAAATGTGGGTGCTTTTCTTTACGCTTTAGACTTTTCATTTGTAAAACAAATACCAGCACTTGGAGGCTTTGTAGACATTAAAGGGCAGTACAACAACTCTGATATTGATGATGCAACTTTTATCGAAATACATGAAGAAGATGGTGAAGAAGAAGAGGAAGAATATACTTTCGGCAATAATAGCAACTCTTTTTATGCTCAATTAAGTTATCGCCCGACGATGGCTGAAAGTGATTTTATGAAGAAACTTGAGTTTGTTGGAAGATACTCTAATTTCAATGCACCAGAAGGCGCCGAATGGGAAGAACAATCTGAACAATATGCCTTCGGTCTGAATTATTGGTTAACATGGCGGTCAGTCATAAAAATAGCATACCAAACAACTGACAGTGTTGGTGGTCATGATGGAGGCGGTATAACTAATGGCTTTTATATTCATTGGGCTATAGGATTCTAATAAATTTTTAAACACAATAATCATGAAAACAATATATAAAATATTCATCGCAGGAATAGTACTTCTTTTTTCAGGAGCCGTAATTGTAAGCTGTTCTTCCACCAAGGATAAATACACAGCTGTTACAGATGTAGAAGAAGAATTCAAAATTGAAAAATCTGGAGCTCAAATGTGGGGAGAAGCTTGTAATAGGTGTCATTTAGCACCTTCACCAGCAGATTATAATGATACCGACTGGGAGACGATAAGTTTACATATGAGAATTCGGGCAAATTTAACTGAAAAGGAAATCACAAAGATTGAAGCTTTTTTAAAATCTGCGAATTAATAGCTGATAATCCATTCCCTCAACTATAGATATTTAGATTGATGGGAATGGGTTTATAAAAATTAAAATAAATGTTTAACTCAAAAAATAAATTATGAAAACACTACTAATTGTTTTATCGGCAGTTGGACTTTTAAGCTTAACCAGCTGCAAACAAGAAACAGATCCTTTAGCATTAATGGAAAATCCTGAAACTCGCACAGAAGTTTTTAATGCCATTTCCAAAAATCACGACTATATGACCGAATTTATGGAAAGTATGCACGACAACCAGCACGCAATGAAAATGATGCAGGGCAACAAAAAAATGATGAGCTCAATGATGCAAGGAGAAGGAATGCAAATGATGATGAAAGACAGTACAATGATGCACTCAATGATGAACGGAATGATGAATGACGGCAAAATGATGGGCACTATGATGAAAATGATGCACGAAAAAGGGATGATGAGCGAAGACTGTATGGAATCCTGCTCAAAGATGATGGGCGAAAAAGGAATGGATATGCAGGGTATGAACAAGATGGACGATATGGATAGCCCAACCAAAGGTGAGCATACCGAGCATCATTAATTTTAACTTTTAAAATAAACAACAATGAAAAATAATCACTGGATATGGATGGTCATCGGTTGTGGATTACCATTACTGTTTATCTTTTTTGCACCATCATTAGGTATAGGAAGCAGTTCGTCTCTATTCATCTTCATCCTCTTTATGTTTGCTTGTCACTTATTTATGCCTCACGGTTCACATCGCCACGGTGGGCACAATCATTCACAGAATAGACAAAGAGAACACGAACACGGTAGAGATGTTTCAAAAACAGAACCAAAAGATGAACACAAAGGGCATCATCACCATTAAATACTAAATGATGAAACAAAAATTTCAAATAAGCGGAATCAGCTGTGGTGGATGTGTATCAAGAGTAAAAAAGACTTTGGAAGAACATCCCAATATAGAAAAAGCAGAGATTTTTTTGGCACCAAAAGGTGCTGCACTTATCACGATGAATGAAGCACTTTCTGTTGCCGAATTACAAAAGCAACTTGATGGGCTCAATGGTTATACAATCACAGAAATAAATTAATAACAACTTAAAATTAAAAAATATGCATTTATACGACGGACATTTTGGAGGTATGCACCTAATATGGTGGATTATATGGATTATTTTATTGGCTTGGATATTCTTTATCCCAGCAGATATCCCTTATCAAAAAACAAAGAAGGACAGCCCACTGGATATTCTTAAAAACCGCTTTGCAAAAGGCGAAATATCCAAGGAAGAATTTGAGGAATCAAAAAAGATTTTAAAATCAGACAACTAACTCAAAACTTTAAAATTATGTATCGATTAAACGTAAAAAAACTCGGATTTGCTTTCGGTCTTACGGGAGCACTAATTTACTTGGGCTGTATGATAGTTATGTCAACAGCAGGTCGAGAAGCCACTATCGATTTTTTCAACAGCCTATTGCACGGATTAGATACCACAAGCATTATCAGGATGGATGTGCCATTATGGGAAGCCGGTTTGGGAATAGTACAGATATTTATTTTAGGATGGCTAATAGGTGCCTGTATTGCGGCTTTTTATAATGCGCAAATAAAAGTCAAAAAATAAGAGAGTAATATAAAATTTATGCAATATGTCTGGTTCATATGGTCTCTTATAATTCTTGCGCTTTGGGCAATAATCTATTTGTCAAAAAAGGGGTATAGAAAAGAAATGCTCAAAATGAGCCTTATCACTATGCCCTTTGGCCTAACAGAACCCTTGTTTGTTCCAGAATATTGGTTTCCACCTTCTCTATTCCATTTAGCGGAAAGAACAGGTTTTGATATTGAGAGCCTTATCTTCTCTTTTGCTATTGGCGGAATAGGGACGGTATTGTATAATCTGATATTCAAAAAAGGCTATATAGATATGCCTCATACCGAACGGAGCCACCAAAGACATAAGCTACATATTTATATACTTTTTGTTCCAGCCATTGTATTTGTAATATTTAGTCTTTTCACCGCGCTTAACCACATCTATTGTGGCATCATTGCAATGTTTTTTGGTGGTTTGGCAACATTGTACTGTCGCCCAGATTTAAAAGGAAAGATATGGGTTGGAGGAATCTTGTTTACCATACTGTACTTCATTTATTTCGGAAGCATCCTTCCGTTCTATCCCCAATATGTGGAGTTGTACTGGAATCTGGACAACCTGACCCATATTCTTGTTTTGGGAATCCCAATTGAAGAGTTACTGTTCGCTTTCACCTTTGGTATGTATTGGTCTGGATTATATGAACACTTGTATTGGAGAAAACTTATAAAATCGAAAGAAATGTCAACCAACTAAAACATTCAAATTATGAAAATATTATTGGCAGTAGACGGTTCAAGCTTTAGCAAAGCTGCCGTAGAAGAACTCCATAAAATGACATTACCATCACATACTGAAATCTGCATCATAAATGTTTATGAATATCCAGCGATGCTTGGCCCTGAACTAATGGCTACAGGTGGAAACTTGAACAATTACTTTGAAGAATTCATAAGCGGTGCCAAAAAATTGGGCGACAAAATTGTTTCGGAAGCCAGCGATGTCCTAAAGAGTAAAAACAAAGCTCTTAACATAACTACTACCGTTGTGAGTGGATTACCCAAAAGTGCCATCCTGGAAAAAGCGGAGGATTGGAAGGCAGATTTAATCGTAGTTGGCTCTCAAGGTCAAGGTGCGCTTTCGCGCCTCCTTTTAGGTTCTGTTTCCCAATACTTAGCCACGCACGCCAAGTGCTCGGTATTGATTGCACGAGATAAGAATGAAGGGTAAATTAAATTATAAACTAACAAATGAAGGATAGCCACGCACATAACAACACAATGGATTCTACTTGTATGGTAGCAGATGAAATCTGTCTTCCGGATTCCAAATTCCCACGTATTGTTATCATTGGTGGAGGGTTTGCAGGTTTGGCATTGGTAGAAAAATTGAAGCACAAAGAGTTGCAAGTTGTTTTGTTCGATAAAAACAACTTTCATCAATTTCAACCTTTGCTGTACCAAGTGGCTACAAGTGCGTTGGAACCTGATAGTATAGTATTTCCATTTAGGAAACAATTCAATGGTTACAAAAATGTAGTATTTCGTTTGGTCGAAGTAGAAGAAATTCAGCCCTCATTAAACACATTAATAACCTCTAAAGGAAAAGTTCACTATGACTATCTGGTAATTGCTACAGGTACAACCACCAATTTTTTTGGGATGGATAAAGTAGCAGAAAACAGCTTGGGAATGAAGGATATCCGAGATTCCCTGAACATTCGCCATATGATGTTGCAAAATTTGGAACAGGCAGCCATCACCTGTGATGATGAAGAACGGGATGCATTGACAAATTTCGTTATCGTTGGAGGTGGTCCTGCTGGTGTGGAAATGGCAGGAGCTTTAGCTGAATTCCGTAAATATATTCTACCGAAGGATTACCCAGAATACCCTTCTTCTATAATGAACATCTATTTGATAGAGGCTATTGATGAGCTTTTAAGTACGATGTCAGACAAGGCATCATCGAAAACTCTAAAATATTTAGAGAATTTGAATGTAAAAGTATTGCTCAATGAATCCGTAAGTAATTATGATGGTTCACAGGTTGTCACAAATTGTGATAAGGTCATTTTAACAAAAAACCTAATCTGGACAGCTGGTGTGAAAGGACAGTTTCCAAAAGGTATTGACAAAAAACATATCGTTAGAGGTAACCGTCTTCAAACCGATAAGAATTTAAAAGTCGAAGGTTACAACAACATCTTCGCAATTGGCGATATAGCTGCGCTTATTTCTGAACAAACACCAAAAGGGCATCCACAGGTGGCGCAGGCAGCAATTCAACAAGGAAAATATCTGGGTAATTCAATACTTAATATTATAAACAATAAACCCATACAACCTTTCGAATACAAAGACAAAGGTGCATTGGCTACAGTAGGAAAACGGAAGGCTGTGGCCGATTTAGGTAAATTCAAATTTGCTGGTTATTTCGCCTGGTTACTTTGGTCCATTGTTCACTTGATGTCCATAAGTGGATTTAGAAATAGATTGATGGTTGGTTTTAATTGGGCGATAAGCTATTTCACTTATGAAAAGAGCAACCGCCTGATTATTAGAAATTTTAAACCAAAAGCCAAAGATTCACAAACAACACCAAAAAAAGAATATAAAGAAGAAGTCAAAAACACACCTTAATAATGCTACAGAAGAAAACATATAGTGGAATACAGAGTGTATTCAGTGCCACTTCAAAAGGCCTGAACAACACAGGTATTGTGCTTCTCATTACGGTTATCATAGCAATGGTATGGGCTAATTCACCTTGGCAAGAAATGTACCGCAGCTTAATGAGAATGGACATTTCTTTTACGGTAGGTAGTTTTGAAATCACTGAACCCCTTCTGCTTTGGATTAATGATGGCTTAATGGCATTGTTCTTCCTTCAGGTTGGTTTGGAGCTAAAACGTGAAATATTGGGCGGGAAACTATCGACTCCTCAAAACGCCATACTTCCTATTGGTGCTGCCATAGGAGGTATGGTCGTTCCCGCCCTTATTTATTTTTTGCTCAATTCTACTGGAGAAGCTTCTCAAGGTTGGGGAGTTCCAATGGCTACGGACATTGCTTTTTCATTGGGTGTATTGGCACTTTTCGGAAAACGTCTGCCCATAGCTTTACGGGTTTTTTTAGTAACTCTTGCGGTTGTAGATGACTTGGGTGCAGTAATGGTAATTGCGCTGTTCTATACCTCTGGCATTTCTACTATGGATCTTTTTCACGGGTTGTTGTTTTTTGGAGTATTAATCATCGGAAATTATATAGGTATTAGAAAAACTTGGTTTTATGCATTAATAGGTATTGGAGGTGTATGGCTGGCTTTTTTCTTTTCGGGTGTCCATCCTACTATAGCAGGTATACTTACCGCTGTAGCAATACCAGGAAGAGTGAAAATTAATGAAGGAACATTTCTAAAACGTTTAAGAAACCTTCAGGCACGTTTTATAAAGATTAAACCCGTACAAGGAAGACTAATCTCTGATGAACAACTCGAAATTTTAGAAGATATAAAAACCACCAGTTCAGAAGCCGAAACTCCTCTCCAAAAGTTAGAAAAATCGCTAAGCCCTATCGTAAATTTTATGGTACTACCACTTTTTGCATTGGCGAATGCGGGCATACACTTGCACGGTGAAGTGGGTCAAGTGCTACTTAGCCCAGTTAGTTTAGGGATTGGTGCAGGCTTGGTTTTCGGCAAATTTTTGGGTATTGTTTTCTTTACAAGATTATTCGTTGCATTAAAACTGGCAAAATTACCCGATGCCATTAATTGGAATCAAATTTACGGTGTTGCTTTTCTTGGAGGAATAGGGTTTACAATGTCGTTATTCATCAATGAATTGGCATTTAAAAGCGAAGAATTTATTTATGCCGCAAAAGTGAGTATTCTTTTTTCTTCACTCATAGCAGGAGTTATAGGGTCTATCATCTTAATAAATAATTTGAAAAAACCACAAAAGTTATAAATAGTAAAATGATGAAAAACACCACAGATAAAAATAATAAGCTTTCCTTAATCGGTTCCATATCCCTTGGTACTGGAGTAATGATTGGTGCTGGCATATTTGTCCTTATGGGACAAATAGCTGAGTTAGTAGGCGATTTATTTCCCATTGCATTTATTGCAGGTGCCGTTGTGGTAGGGTTCAGTTCATATTCCTATGTCAAGTTTTCAAATGCTTTTCCATCGTCTGGAGGTGTGGTCAAATTCCTTAACAAATCCTATGGGCCTGGAACAACAACTGGGTTTTATTCTTTGCTGATGTACGCATCAATGGTAGTTTCAGAAAGTTTGGTGGCAGGCACTTTTGGAGCATATACGCTTCGGTTGTTCCCTGAAAGTTTTGCTGGGTACGCATCCGTTCTTGGTATTCTACTTTTGGTAACCGCATATATCGTGAATATATTAGGAAACAGGGTAATAGGTGCAACAGCTACCTTTACAGCAGTCATCAAAGTTTTTGGTATTGCATTGCTCGCCATTGCTGGTTTAATTGCTTCTGGATTTGCAGACATTACAGGAAACTATATTCCTCAAAATACCGAAGCTTTACCACAGGGCTTTGGCTTTGTGGCTGCATTGGCATTGGCAATCCTTGCCTATAAAGGATTTACAACAATCACGAACCAAGGGGCCGATATTAAAAACCCGCATAAAAATCTTGGTAGGTCTATCGTGTTTTCCATACTTATCTGCACACTGATATATGTAGCCTTGGCATTAGCTGTTGCGGGAGGTTTAAGTATTCCTGAAATAATTGAAGCAAAGGATTATGCTTTGGCTGCCGCTGCACGTCCCGTTTTTGGGGAATGGGGTTCTTGGATTACCATAGCAATAGCGATTGTAGCAACCGTTTCAGGGGTTATAGCCAGTGTGTTTTCGGCATCACGTTTATTGGCAATGTTGAGCAATATGAAACAAGTCCCATCTTTAAAAAGAATGGGGAACTTTAAAAATCCTGCACTTATATTCACGGTTGCCCTGGCTATATTACTAACGGTTCTTTTCGATTTGACAAGGATAGCATCCATTGGGGCTATCTTTTATCTTATTATGGATATCGCTATCCATTGGGGGCTGTTCCGGCACCTTAAAAACGAAGTGAATTTTCGGCCTATTATCCCATTAATAGCCATCGTATTGGACATTGCAGTATTAGCAGCCTTTCTTTATATAAAATATCTGAACGATCCATTGGTGCTTATCGTAGCAGCGATTGGGATTGTTCTAATACTTGTTGCCGAACGTCTTTTTATGATTTCACATACAGACGATGAAGGTAATATGCCGATGGGAATGGAAACTACAAACAATAAAACATAATTAATAAAAATCAATTTATATGAAAAACATAGCAGTTATAGGATATGGAGTCATTGGAAAAAGGGTGGCAGATGCCATCAACTTACAAAACGATATGAAGCTTTCGGGCGTATGCGATATCATTAGCGATTGGCGCATTCAAAATGCCGTAAGAAAGGAGTATGATATTTATGCAGCTACCGAAAAAGCAGCCAATGATATGGAGTCAAAAGGAATTTCAGTAAAAGGAAACTTACAGGAACTTTTAAAAAAATCAGACCTTGTTGTGGACTGTACGCCTAAAAAGATTGCTGCTCAAAATGTAGCGATTTATAAAGAACAGAATATAAAATTTATTTTGCACGGTGGCGAAAAACACGAAACCACAGGGCATTCCTTTAGTGCAGAAAATAATTACAAATCAGCTCTAAACTTGAATGCGACAAGAGTAGTTTCCTGTAATACTACGTCTATTTTAAGAACCTTGACCGCTTTAAAAAGAGCCGATTTATTGGATTATGCCAGAGGTACACTTTTAAGAAGAGCTACAGACCCTTGGGAAAGTCATTTAGGTGGTATTATGAATACGATGGTTCCCGAAAAAGATATCCCAAGCCATCAAGGTCCGGATGCTAAAAGTGTTGACCCAGAACTGGATGTCATCACCGCAGCGGTAAAAGTACCCGAAACATTGAGCCATCTGCACTATTGGAATGTGAAATTGAAAAAGCAGGCGACAAAGGAAGAAGTGCTAAATGCTTTCAAAACTTCAAGTCGTATTAAATTAATTCAATATGACCAAGGTCTGGTTTCTAACAATACCATTAAGGAAATGTTTCTGGATATGGGAAGACCTTGGGGCGATATGTATGAAGTAGCCCTATGGGAAGATATGCTGAAGGTACAGGGAGACGAACTCTTTTATGCCTACGTGGTCGATAATCAAGCTATTGTAATCCCGGAAACAATTGATGCTATTAGGGCATTAACTGGAATTGAAACAGATGGTACAAAATCCATAGCCAAAACAAATGAAAGTTTAGGAATCCATTAAATACTATCAAGATGAAAACAGACAAGAATATAGTAGAACTTTTAGGAGAAAAAGCAGACTTCTATTTAGAACACGTTTGTGAAAAAATAACAAAGGATGAATTGCAAGTGCCAAGCAAAAATAGTTTAGAAAAAGTATTTGGCAATAGCAACAGAAATTCACAGGTACTTCGTAGCCTTTCCCAATTATACAATCACGGAAATCTGGCAGGAACTGGTTATTTAAGTATCCTTCCTGTTGACCAAGGTATTGAGCATAGCGCGGCCTTTTCATTCTATAAAAACCCAGATTATTTTGACCCAGAGAACATCATAAAACTTGCTATGGAAGCTGGTTGCAATGGTGTGGCATCCACGTTTGGTGTATTGGGATTGAACGCCCGAAAATATGCCCATAAAATACCATTCATTGTAAAAATAAATCATAACGAGCTGCTCACCTATCCAAATAAATATGACCAAACATTATTTGGTAAGGTAAAAAATGCCTGGGATATGGGAGCAATTGCCGTAGGAGCTACCATTTATTTTGGTTCAGCGGAAAGTAACAGACAGCTAAAAGAAATAGCTGAAGCTTTTGAAGAAGCACACAATCTGGGAATGGCCACTATCTTATGGTGCTATACACGGAACGAGGCATTTAAAACCAACAAGGAAGATTATCACGCAGCTGCCGATGTAACTGGGCAGGCAAACCATTTGGGTGTTACAATTCAGGCAGACATCATCAAACAAAAATTACCCACTAATAATTTTGGTTTCAAAGAGATAGGATTTGGAAAATATGATGATGAAATGTATAAAACCCTTACCACAGACCATCCCATAGACCTTTGTAGATTACAAGTTGCCAATTGTTATATGGGAAAAATAGGACTGATTAATTCAGGTGGTGGTTCCAAAGGCAAATCAGATTTGTCCGAAGCTGTAACAACTGCCGTTATCAATAAAAGGGCTGGTGGTTCTGGGCTGATAATGGGAAGAAAAGCATTTCAAAAACCCTTTAGCGAAGGCGTGAGAGTATTACAATCCGTTCAGGAAGTGTATCTGGATAATAAAATTAATATAGCATAATCAACAGAATGTTTGACACAGAGATAAAATCATTAAAATCACTTAACCACTACCTCATAAGATTGGTAGAAAGTCGTCTATGGCTTAAGGTAATCATTGCCTTGTTTTTAGGTGTTGGATTTGGTCTGCTATTGAGCCCACAAAATGGATGGATTTCTAAAGAAACAGCAGATATCGCGGGGAATTGGCTGGCATTGCCTGGTGTCCTGTTTCTGAAACTGGTTCAAATGATTATGATTCCGTTGATTGTGGCTTCCATCATTACTGGAATAGCAAGTAATGATAAGGACAGTCTAAAAAAATTAGGTGGTGGGGTTTTGTTATATTTTCTAGGTACTACGATAGTTTCGGTAAGTTTGGGTGTCATACTATCTCAACTTTTTAGACCTGGTCGCTTTTTACATCAACAGGCTCTAGCTGAACATAATGAAATTACAGCTGTTCCAACGGAAAATCCAGAGCTTTCCTTCGGAATTGAAACGATTCCTGATGCCATCTCAAACTTACTTCCCGAAAACCCGTTGGCATCTATGGTAAGTGGTGAAATGTTAAGCATTGTAATTTTCACAATCATTATTGGTGTAGCTGTGCTATCACTTGAAAATGCCTTACTGCGCCCAGTGAAGCTGCTTCTAAGTGCCATTCAGGAAGTCTGTATGACAGTAGTAAAATGGTCAATGCTTCTAGTGCCTATTGCTGTTTTCGGACTTATGGCGCAGCTCACCTCTAGCGTTGGTTTGAGTTCTCTATCTGGCCTCACCTACTATGTGGGTGTCGTCTTGCTCGGTCTGTTATTCTTAGTGATTTTCTATTTAGGGCTAATTGTGCTTCTTGGAAAAGCAAACCCTATGCATTTCCTAAAAAAAATAAGGGACGTTCAATTATTGGCCTTTTCAACCACAAGCTCTGCGGCCGTGATGCCACTTTCCCTTCAAACAGCCGAAGAAAAACTAAAGGTGGACAAGACCATTAGCAATTTTATCATTCCCATTGGCGCAACCGTCAATATGGATGGCACTGCACTCTATCAAACCATAACTACGCTATTCATAGCCCAAGCCTATGGATTGGAAATGAGTTTACTCAATATTATTGTGGTCATTGTAACCATCGTTGCTGCTTCGATTGGTACCCCAGCCATTCCCGGAGGTGGTGTGGTGATACTCGCTTCTGTTTTGGGAAGTGTCGGCATCCCAGCCGAAGGCATCATCATTATCATTGGTGTAGAAAGACTCTTGGGAATGTTTAGGACTGCTGTAAACGTAACGGGTGACCTCACAGCTTGTATGGTTTTTAATAGGTTTTATGGTAAAACCCCAATATTGGTTAATGATAAAACTTTAAAAATATGACATTACTACTCATATCCATATTTTTCATTTTTCCTGTGGTCGCTATAGCAGGATATCAACATTATAAGATTGTTAAGCACCCAGCTTATGATGCTGACAAAACACTCTTAAATTATGAAATTATAGGTGCGGGTGAAAACAAACTCGTTTTGCTGCACGGTTTGACAGGGTCATTGAATTATTGGAAACGCAATTTAGAAAGCATTTCAAAAACACACACTTTGCTATTAATAGACCTTTTGGGTTTTGGTGATTCGCCAAAACCACAAAGTGATTATTCGCTTTCAGTTCAACTAAAAGCTTTAGAATTGGTTTTGCAAAAAGAAGGATTCAATGATGGAAAAACCATAGTTGCCGGTCATTCTATGGGCGCTATAATTTCAATGGCCCTATTGGAAAAACACTCAAATTGGCTCAAAGCAGGCATTTTTATTGGAATACCTGTTTATCAGGATGCAGATGAATTTAAAAAAATTATGTCCTCACATTCCTTTGTGGACAGAATATCAACAAGCAGATTCTCTAAATACATCTGTATGATTCATCCCATTTTTATGTCGCGTGCATTTAAACCAGACAACCTCACGGATGATGTTTATGAAGATGCAAAAAAACACCATTGGCAGAGCTACTATTATTCGCTTACGAGGATAATCCTAAAAACAGATTTATACGGGATTGCAAGAAAGATTAGAAACACAAAAGTGCTTTTCATTCACGGAGCAAAGGACACTACTGCACCGCTCAAAAATGCTATAGACTTATCAAGAGAATTTACAAACGTAAAAACTGTTACCTCTACAGGGGGAGACCATCAGTTCTTTCTAAAAGAAGCAGAATTTGTATGGAAGACCATCCAAGATTTTTCTGTTTCAGATAAAAAATCACAAAAAACAATTTTAAATGAATACTAATAAAATTAAACATATAGGTGTATTTACCTCTGGAGGTGATAGTCCAGGGATGAATTCAGCCTTGTACGCCATTGCAAAAACGGCTGAAGCAACTGGTATAAAAGTTAGTGGTTTTAGAAAAGGATATGAAGGATTGATAGACGGTGACTTGGTTCAATTTAAATCACACGAATTACAAAAACTGACCCAAAAGGGTGGCACAATTCTAAAGACCGCACGAAGCAAACGTTTTCTCGAACTGGAAGGTCGAAAAAAAGCCCTGCAAACCCTAAATGCAAACAAAATAGACGCCCTGATTGCCATAGGTGGCGATGGTACATTTAATGGATTACTTGCTTTTTCAGAAATATGCGATATCCCATTCATAGGGATTCCCGGGACTATTGACAACGATATTTCTGGCACTGATTATACCCTTGGTTTTGATTCTGCAGTAAACACAGCAATTGAAAATATTGATAAAATAAAAGACACAGCCGAATCTCACAACCGCGTATTTATTGTAGAAGTAATGGGCAGGGATTCGGGTTACATTGCCATTCATTCAGGACTTGCCACGGGAGCAGATGCCATTTTAATTCCCGAGAGCGGCAAAGACCTCATTTATCTATTGGATAAGGTTAAAAATTACGATAGCGAAGATGCTTTTCTTGTCGTGGTTTCTGAAGGGGATGAAATAGGAGCCGAACTTGTTTCATCAAAAATAAAGGAAGTCAATCCCAATGTCGATTTACGCATAACAAAGCTTGGCCACATACAGCGAGGTGGAAATCCTTCTGCTTTAGATAGGATGTTGGGTATTAGGCTTGGGGTGGAAGCCGTAAAATCACTTTTACAAAGTAAAAAGAATGTAATGGTTGGGATTTTAAACAATCAATTGCACTTAACCCCTTTTAGTGAAGTGGTCAAACAACATCAGGTCAATAAAGAATTGCACGAACTCTTAGAACTATTTGGAAAATAAAAACGAGAAAAATGAAAACATACATAGAGGAAAGACCTTGGGGAAACTTTGAACGCTTTACCCATAACGAGATTAGCACCGTAAAAATACTTACGGTTAATCCAAACGAAGAGCTAAGTCTACAGTTTCACCATAACAGGGAAGAATTCTGGAGAGTAATAGATGGAACGGGAACTTTCGTAATTGGCGACAATACCAAAGTTGGCCATAAAGGGGACGAATTTTTTATCCCGAAGGAAACCGTACATCAAATAAAAACATCTGATTCTTCTGTAAGCATCCTTGAAATTGCTTTTGGAAATTTTGATGAAAACGATATTGTCAGGCTAAAGGACAAATACAACAGGGAAGACCCCAAATAAATATTACAATATGGAACATACACATCAAATTAATACCAGAATACCCATAGAGAAAAAAGGGATACTGCTCAGTCCCACTAAATTGAAATTTGAGAGCAATGGGGTTTTAAACCCTGGAATATTTCAAGAAGGTGAAGAGGTGCATATCTTTTACCGTGCGGTGGAAGATGGCAATTACTCTACCATTGGATATGCCAAAACCAATGAGCATTTAGATCTCATAGAAAGGAAATCAAGCCCGTTAATAACTCGTGATTTTGATTATGAAAAACATGGTGTGGAAGATGCTCGTATTGTTAAAATTGAAGACACCTACTATATAACCTATACCGCTTATGACGGCATCAATGCCATGGGTGCTTTGGCAACTTCAAAAGACCTGAAACATTTTGAGAAAAAGGGGATAATCACACCGTTGATTACCTACAATGAATATAAATACCATTTGGAACATTGTGATCAGGAAAGATTGAACCCTAAATATTACCATTACTACAACTTGTTTGCACAAATTGGATTGGTAGATGAAAAACACAGGTATTTAAGAGATAAGGACATCGTATTATTCCCAAGAAAAATAAATGGTAAATTTGTAATGCTCCATCGTATATGGCCAGGAATACAAATAGTACAGTTTGAAAAATGGGAAGACCTTACCAAAGAGTTTTGGGAAGATCATATAAAGAACCTTCATGATCATATCCTCATGGATCCTCTATTTGATTTTGAAGTGAATTATCTCGGTGCCGGATGCCCTCCCATAGAAACAAAGGATGGTTGGCTGATGATTTACCACGGAGTTTGTGAAACCCCCGTTGGAAAGACCTATCACGCCGCCGCTGCATTACTGGATATTGATGACCCCTCAAAAGTAATTGGACGATTGCCCTATCCCCTATTTTCCCCGGTAGAGGAATGGGAACTGAAAGGTGTAGTAAACCACGTGGTGTTCCCAACAGGTGCGGCATTGTTCGGCGGCGACCTCCATATCTATTATGGAGCGGCCGACAAGCATACGGCGGTAGCTAAAGTAAGCCTACAACTATTATTGAGTGAATTAAAAAAAACAGCTATATCATGAAAAATCATAAAATTTTATTCGTATGCTCATATCCTCCACGCGAGTGCGGTATTGCTACTTTTTCACAAGATTTGATACGGACCTTGAAAAGATGCTTTGGCTCAACCATGGATATCGAGGTTTGTGCTCTGGAAAATGAGTGCTGCGACGCTAATGATTATCCAGAGGAAGTTAAATATAAAATAGATGCCCAAGAGTTAAATTCCTTTTTCCAGGTAGCCAATAAGTTAAATGAAAGGGACGATATTGGAATGGTTTGTATACAACACGAGTTTGGGCTGTTTGGAGGTAACTACGGTAGCCATTTAGTGGCTTTCCTTCTTAAGTTAGACATCCCAATCTCCTGTGTGTTTCATACGGTTCTTCCCAATCCTGATAAAAAAAGAACTAAAATAATGCAGGCGTTGGATGACCTGAGTGAAAAGCTGATTGTTCTTACCAATAAATCCGCAGAAATACTAGTAAGTGATTATCACATTGATACTAACAAAATAGCTGTCATTCCTCATGGCACCCATATTGTGCTGTGGAAAGAAAAACAACGTCTTAAAAATAGATATGGCTTTCAAAATAAAAATGTGCTATCTACATTTGGTTTATTAAGTGAGAATAAAAATATAGAAACAGCACTCCGTGCATTGCCAAAAATACTCCAAAAATTCCCTAACACAGTTTATCTGGTTTTAGGCAAAACACATCCTGAAATACTAAAGAGAGAAGGCGAAACATATAGGGATGCACTTTTAACAATAGTCGATAATTTAGATATTAAAGACCATGTCATTTTTATAAACGAATATTTGGAACTTACCAACTTGTTGGAATATCTATCATTATCCGATGTTTACTTATTCTCATCTAAAGATCCCAACCAGGCCGTTAGCGGCACTTTTGCTTATGCCATGAGTTGCGGAAACCCCGTTATATCAACACCTATTCCCCATTCCAAAGAATGTCTTGATCCCAGTACTGGTATTTTATTGAATGATTTTGAAGATCCCATAGAAATTAGCGACGCTGTTATCGATTTGCTGGAACAACCGTTCATAGCAACATCAATGGGGAAAAATGCCTTTATTAAAATGCGTGCTTTTAGTTGGGAAAATGTAGCCATTTCCTATTCCGATATTTTTCAGGATTATTTGCAAGACAGTAATTCTTTGGATTTTAGTTTGCCACCCATAAAAACAGACCATATTGAAGACATGACCACTGACTTTGGGATGCTTCAATTTTCGAATTTTAGTGAACCAGACACGTCTTTTGGTTATACCCTTGATGATAACGCGAGGGCGTTAATAGCGATGCTTATGTATTATAAGAAAAAAAGAAATGACAAAGTCCTGAGACTCATTGAAATTTATATGGACTTTATTGTGTTTTGCCAACAGGACGATGGACTGTTCTATAATTATGTGGATTTTGAAGGGCAATTTACTGTTCAGAATACCGAAGTGAACCTTGAAGATTCCAATGGCAGGGCCATTTGGGCGCTTGGCTATGTATTGTCTCATACAGAAAACCTACCAAAAAGTTTAGTAACCAAAGCAGAAAACTGTTTTAAGAACGTCATGCAGAATGTAGCAGATTTTAATTCCCCACGAGCCATTGGCTTTATATTAAAAGGACTTTATTATTATCAAGAAAACAAGCCTAAAACCCAATATAATCAATTAGCGGAAACATTGGCCCAAGAGCTCTTGCGTGTTTTTAATATTACCAGTGATAAAAAATGGGAATGGTTTGAAGATTACCTGACCTATGCCAATAGTATATTACCAGAAGCGCTTTTATATGCTTGGCTTATCACAAAAAATAAAAAATACAAGGACGTTGCCGAAACTACTTTCGACTTTTTATTATCACAATATTTTATGAAAGGGCAAATTAAAGTTATTTCTAATGACGGATGGTTTCACAAAAGAAATAAACGTACCTTTCATGGTGAACAACCTATTGAGGTGGCATATACCATTCTTTCATTGGACCTGTTTTATAGAGTTACCCATAAAAAGAAATACGCCAAACAATTACATACCGCGTTTAGTTGGTTTTTAGGCAATAACCATCTCAAGCAAATTATGTACAACCCTGTTAATGGCGCCTGTTATGATGGCCTTGAAAAAGAAAATGTAAATATAAATCAAGGTGCCGAATCCAGCTTGTGCTACTTAATGGCGCGTTTAGTTGTTGAGGATTATCCTTTGGAGGTGGGTCTTAAAGAAACTAAAGCAGATTTAAAGTTAAAAGAAGGAATTGGTTTTAAGACATTGTCAAAGAGATCGTCCAAGAAAAGTGCATTGGTAAAAACTTCAAAATAGAACGAAATATATCAAACAGCGTGTGCTTTTAATGCAGCAAAGTAAAAAAATGAATAGCTATTTATGGTAGAGACTCTAAAAAATATAAACCCATTTATCCTTGGATTACTTATTAGTCTGGGTATAGGCCTCATCCTGGGGCTGGAACGTGAATATGACAAGCTGAAGGAAGAACAAGGCTTTGCAGGTATAAGAACCTTCCCAATTGTTGCCATTATTGGTTTTATATTGGGAAATCTTTCCACAACCTATACACCTTGGTTGGTCATTATCATTGCGGCAGCATTTCTTTTGTTTCTGTCTTTGAGTCATCTTTCCATAGTACAAAAGCATATTATGACTGGTATTACCACCAATATGGCCTTGTTCGCTACGCTAATTTTGGGTGTTATGGTTGCCAATCATTTGCATAAGGAAGCAGTTGCGACCGCAGTAGTCGTGGTTACGCTGTTATCATTGAAAACGACCTTTAATACATTCATTAAGAATATTACTTCTGAAGAGCTCTTTGCTTTTATTAAGTTTTCAATTATTGCGCTTCTTATTTTGCCTTTCTTACCAAATCAAGATTATGGTCCAGAGGGATTACTTAACCCTTTTGAGATTGGAGCGATAATAGTGATAGTGTCATTTCTGAATTTCATTGGTTACTTTCTTGTAAAATATGTAGGTTCTAAACGTGGTATTCTGCTCACTGCTATTTTAGGCGGATTGATTTCAAGTACCGCAGTAGCTTGGATATATGCTTCGCGAAGTAAGGAATCGCCAGAACTTTCAAAAGAATATGCTGCGGGTATCATTATAGCTTCCGCAATTATGTTTCCCAGACTTGCGATTCTGGCCTATATTTTCAATAGTGCCATACTTTTAAATTTAGTCATTCCATTTACTATTCTTACCCTTATCTGCTTGATAAGCGCACTCTTATTCATCAAAAAGAATACAGATGTCACAAAAACAGCTATCAATCTGGGTAATCCGCTCAATATTTGGAACGCCCTTGGGTTTGGTGGTATTTATGTGGTCATCCTGTTTGCAGTTTTTTATGGAAATCAATTTTTTGGCGAAAGCGGTTTATACTATTCAGCCCTAATTGCAGGATTGGCAGATACGGATGCAATAACTATTAGTATGGCAAAATTTGGGTCATTGGAAGAAAAACTCACGCTGGCCACCAATGTCATTATAACAGCAACCATAAGCAATATGATTGTAAAACTTGGTATTACCTATTTCAAAGGTTCTAAAAAGACCGGGAAACTCGTGATGCTAATTTTTGGAACTGTTGTCATCGTAGGGTTAGTATATATTTTAATACAGTTAGGAAATTAAAAAAAGTGAAATGAAAACAACAGTATTCAGCACGCATAAGTTTGAAGAGCCGTATCTCGTAAAAGCGAATGATGGCAAGCATCAATTAAAGCTGCTTGAGAGTCGTTTAACTGAAGAAACTGCTATGCTCGCAACGGGTTCTAAAGCAGTAAGTCTATTTACGGGCGATGATGCCTCGGCACACATTCTTGAAAAATTCAATGCTTTTGGCATAAAATATATTGCTCTGCGTTCTGCAGGTTTCAATCACGTTGATTTATTAAAAGTAGCTGAATTGGATATGAAGGTAGCCCGTGTTCCTGCCTATTCACCTTATGCCATTGCAGAACACACAATGGCTTTGATACTTGCATTAAACCGCAAACTGATTAAGGCAAACAACAGGGTGCGCGAACACAACTTCTCATTAAACGGACTTACGGGTTTCGACCTAAACGGAAAAACTGTCGGTGTCATAGGAACAGGAAAAATTGGGTCTGTACTCATAAAAATACTTCACGGATTTGGCTGCAATATTCTTGCCCAAGATATAGAAGAAAACAAAGACCTAATTGATAAATATGGTGTAATCTATACTGACTGTGCAACGCTCTGTAAGCACGCAGATATAATAAGCCTGCACGCGCCATTAAAAGCTTCAACAAAACATTTGATTGATGCAAAACATATCGCACTTATGAAAACAGGTGTCATGCTCATCAATACAAGTCGCGGAGGGCTGGTCGATACCAAAGCGGTCATACAAGGTCTTAAGACGAAAAAAATAGGGTATTTAGGATTGGATGTCTATGAAGAGGAAGAAGGATTGTTTTTTGAAGACCATTCTGATGACATTTTGCAAGACGATGTGATTGCTCGATTAATGACCTTTAACAATGTTTTAATAACAAGCCATCAAGCTTTTTTAACCAAAACCGCATTGACCAATATTGCAGAAACAACCATATATAATCTGGATTGTTTTGAAAAACAAAAACCTTCTGGAAATGAAATCAGCATTAATTAATAGTTAAAAACAAATATTATGAAAAACATACTCGTACCAACAGACTTTTCAAAAAATTGCAATAAAGCAGAAGAACTCGGAATTGAAATGGCAAAGCTTTACAATTCCGAAATCCATTTTTTCCATTTGATGAAAACCCCCGTAGAATGGGTAAAGTTGGATAAACAAAAAGAAAAACAGCACCCAGAAACAGTAAAGCAAATAGGCATCGCAAAAGCCTACCTGAGAGAACTGGAGAAAAAAGCAGAACGACAAGGCCTTGAATGCAGGACTTTTCTTAAATTTGATGGTGGTCAGGCAAATATCCTTAAACATTCGGGTCATTTTCATCACGATTTTATAGTTACGGGAAGTAGTGGCACCCGAGGCGGTATACGTGAGTTAATGGGAAGCAACGTAGAAAAAATTGTTAGGAAAGCTGATGTACCAGTTGTTGTAGTCAAGGATGAAGAAGTATCCTTTCCTTTTAAGGATATCGTTTTTGTTTCAGATTTTCTTCAAGATGTAAGCGATGCATTTAAGCAGGTTATTTCGATTGCTGAAAAATGCGGCGCACATATCCATTTATTGAGGGTCAATACTCAGACCGATTTTAACAGTATAGAACAAGGGTTGGATCCCATCAAGGAGTTCCTGAAAAAATTCCCCGATTTGGATAACTTCTCAATGAATGTATATAACGAACCAGACGTAGAAACAGGGATAAACAATTATTTACGATATAAAAATGCCGATTTAATCGCAATGTGTACTCACGGACGTACAGGCTTTTTAAGCTTATTCTCTAAAAGCATCGCAGAGGGTGTAACCAATCACTCCGAATTACCAGTAATGACTATTAAAATGTAACAATGAATAAATCAGTCTTAATAAAAAAATACTCTGGTGAGTACGAAGCCTTTGATGTAAACAAACTCATCAACTCCCTGCGGCGTTCACGGGCAGATGAGGATATTATTCAAGATATAGCCCGGAAAGTACAAGAGCAGATTGAAGAAGGAATGACAACCAAAAAAATCTATCAGTTGGCTTTCAAGATGCTAAAACGAAAATCTAGGGTAAGTGCCTCAAAGTACAAGCTCAAAAAAGCTTTAATGGAACTAGGTCCAACCGGTTTTCCATTTGAAAAATTAGTAGGCAAACTATTGGCACACGAAGGTTTTGATACAGAAGTTGATGTTATTGTCCAAGGTAATTGTGTTCAACACGAAATAGATGTGATAGCGCAAAAAGACAATAATCATTATATGATTGAATGCAAATACCATAGCGATCAAGGCCGAGTTTGCAACGTGAAGATTCCATTATACATCAATTCAAGATTTTTAGATGTAGAAAAAAATTGGGAACGCCAAAAAGGTCACGATACTAAACTTCACAAAGGAGGCGTCTATACAAATACACGATTTACAAGTGATGCGGTACAATATGGTAAATGCGTTGGGCTATTATTGACAAGTTGGGATTACCCAATGGATAACGGGTTAAAAGACAGAATAGATAAAGCTGGTCTGCACCCATTGACCGCATTGACAACGCTGACCAAAGCTGAGAAATCAAAGCTATTGGACAAGGGAATTGTGCTCTGTAAAGAGCTTCACGAAAATCCTGCGTTATTAGAGCAGATAGGGGTTGACAAAAAAAGGCACAAAAATATTTTGGCAGATTCAAGAGAACTATGTAGAATTCAATAAAGCACTACATACATTTTTAATTTAAAAATAGAACAAATGAAAACAGATGAACTGAAAGAAAAGGACAGTATAGATTTAGAGCCATTTTACCAAGCATTGGAAGATGATCCAAAACTACTTGAAGAAGCCCTTGAAATAGTATTGGGGATGGTAAACTTTGAACCTGAATCCGTTAAGAAATTGGCGCTTTTTATCAAAGAAGATTCCCGTAATCTGTATAATGAGATAGCGGAATTGAGCAAATCAAATCAAGATAAAGGAAACACACCTTCCTGCTGTGGTGGACATTAATAAATACTATAACGATGAAAAACAAAAAAATAAACATCCACTTTTTAGGTGCAGCAGGTACGGTAACCGGCTCAAAATATTTAGTGGATACAGGAGATAAAAAAATACTGATAGACTGCGGACTTTTTCAAGGGCTAAAGGAATTACGCCTTAAAAACTGGGAGTACCCACCTGTTAATGTTGCTGATATTGATGCTGTTTTGCTCACCCACGGCCATATGGACCACACAGGTTATCTGCCGAGATTGGTAAAGCAAGGTTTCAAAGGGCCCATCTATGGTACCAATCCCACCTTGGACATTGCAAAAATCATTTTGAATGATAGTGCAAAAATTCAGGAACAAGAAGCAGAACGTGCCAATAAAGAAGGCTATTCCAAACATAATCCTGCTGAACCATTGTACGACCTAAAGGATGTAGAAAAAACTATCCCTCATTTTAAAGGAATTCCGCAATCACAATGGATTCCATTGTTTGATGGCATAAGGGCTCGATTTCAATATAATGGACACATTCTGGGAGCAACTTACATTGAGTTGGATGTACACAGGAAACGTTTTGTGTTTTCTGGCGATATAGGCAGAACAAACGATTTATTACTGTTTCCGCCATTAAAGCCAAAAAAGGCAGATGTATTATTTATTGAATCCACCTACGGAGGAAGATTTCATCCTGATGAAGTAGAAGCACTTCCACAGATAGAAAAATTGGTCAATGACACCATCAACAGAGGTGGCAGCCTATTTGTTCCAAGTTTTTCAGTAGAACGTGCCCAATTGATGATGCTGATTTTTTGGAAATTATTGAAAGAGAAGAAAATACCAAAAATACAAATGATAATGGATAGCCCAATGGGAGCAAGTGTATTAGAATTGTTTCATCGCACAAGAGATTGGCACAGGTTGGAAGATAACGAATGTGACGAAATGTGCTCGCACTTTACGGTCGTAAGCAGCTATCGCGAGACTATGGAATTACGAACCGATAACAAACCAAAAATTGTGATTGCAGGAAGCGGAATGCTTACTGGCGGAAGAATGCTCAACTATCTCGAAACCCAAGCACAAAATTCAAACAACACTTTGTTCTTTGTGGGTTATCAGGCCGAAGGTACTCGGGGAAGAAAATTATTGGAAGGTGATAAGGAATTGAAAGTGTACGGAAAATGGGTGCCGTTTCATATGGAAGTTGCAGAAATTGAAGGGCTTTCGGCACACGCAGACCATAAAGAACTTATAGAATGGATGGGCAAAATAAAAAATACGCCAGAGCGCATTTTCATAGTACACGGTGAAAAAGAAAGTGCGGAAGCATTGCAAAAAGGCATCAAGGAAACTTATGGGTGGGATGCAGAAATTCCGCAATTATACACTATCGAAGAAATAGAATAAATCGAAAAATCACAACAACCAATAAAATATGGACACACACTCAAACATATTAAAATATAAACATCTCGGAATCTATACCCAAAACGAAAATGTAGTGTATATGCGCGATGATTGCCACGTCTGTATTTCAGAAGGGTTTGAGGCACTTACCCGAATAAGAATATCCAATGCAAATACATCAATCGTAGCAAGTCTTAATGTCCTGAATTCTGATATTCTGTTGCCTAATGAAATCGGACTATCAGATGCTGCTGCGAAAAAACTCAATGTTTCCCCAAACGATACATTATATGTTTCCCATTTAGAGCCTATTGAATCCTTAAGCCACGTCAGGGCAAAAATCTATAACAAAAAACTGGATTATAAGGCCTATAACAACATCATAACCGATATCGTGGAAGGCGATTATTCCAACATCCACCTTTCGGCATTTATTACTGCCTGTGCTGGCGACCGAATGGATATTGATGAAATATCCGACCTAACGAAAGCAATGATTGCTTCCGGAAAGCAACTGAACTGGAACAAGGATATCGTGGTCGACAAACATTGTATTGGCGGATTGCCTGGCAATAGGACAACACCATTGGTAGTTGCCATTGTTGCCGCGTATGGGCTTACTATGCCAAAAACATCCTCACGGGCAATCACTTCGCCAGCAGGCACAGCAGATACAATGGAAGTACTGACCAATGTTACGCTCTCTTCCGAGGAAATAAAGACCGTAGTAGAAAAAGAAGGCGGATGTTTTGTTTGGGGCGGTACAGCGCAGTTAAGTCCTGCCGATGATGTGCTCATTAAAATTGAAAAAGCCTTGGATATTGATAGCGAAGGTCAGCTCATCGCTTCAGTACTCTCTAAAAAGGCAGCAGCTGGTTCTACTCACGTGGTCATTGATATTCCCGTGGGAGAAACCGCCAAGGTTCGCAGTACCGAAATGGCAGAAAAACTAAAAAATCATATGGAAACCGTTGGAACTGCTGTTGGGTTGAATGTAAAAGTTGTAGTTACGGATGGCACGCAGCCTGTTGGAAGGGGTATCGGTCCAACTTTAGAAGCCATAGATATATTAAAAGTTTTGAAAAATGAGGAAGATGCACCTAAAGACTTAACAGAAAGAGCATTGCTTTTAGCTACTGAACTATTAGAACTTTCTGGAAAAGTAGAAAAAGGAAAGGGACAGGAAACCGCACATAAAATTCTCAAATCTGGAAAAGCATATGAAAAATTCGTAGCCATTTGTAAGGCGCAAGGTCAATTTTCAAAACCAGTTTTAGCACCTTATAAAATTGAAATTAAAGCTGAAAAGTCAGGCGTTTTGCAACGAATTGATAACCGTAAAATTGCAAAACTGGCCAAGCTTTCTGGAGCACCACAATCTAAATCGGCAGGGATTCTTCTAAATGTGCATTTGGGAGAACAAATCGAAGAGAACCAACTGCTTTATACCATATATGCTGAATCCAAAGGTGAACTTAATTATGCCTTGGAATATGAAAACAACCATAACGACATCATAACTATAAATTAAAGAACATACTATGAAAACAATATTATTCAGTCTTCCCGGAAATGAAGAACTCACAGAACTAATGGCTACAAAAATGGATGCTGAAGTGGGTCAAGCCACATTAAGGAAATTCCCTGACGGGGAATCATACACGCGCATATTGTCTGATGTTAAAGATAAATGTGTGGTACTGGTATGCACCTTGCACGAACCGGACGAAAAACTGTTGTCACTATATTTTTTAAGCCACACAGCCAAATCATTAGGAGCTATGTGTACCTGTTTGGTAGCACCCTATTTGGCGTATATGCGGCAGGACAAAGTATTTAATGAAGGAGAAGGAGTGACTTCCGGTTTCTTCGGAAAATTGATTTCTGGTTTCGCCGATAGCATTACCACGGTTGACCCTCACTTGCACAGAATTAGTTCGTTGGGAGAAGTATATCAAATTCCAAATAAAGTGATTCACGCTGCCGATGCCATTTCAGAATGGATAAAAGAAAACATTGAAAACCCGGTACTTATTGGGCCTGATTCGGAAAGTGAACAATGGGTTTCTGAAGTCGCCAAAAATGCAGGAGCACCATTTACGGTATTACAAAAGGTGCGTCACGGTGACCGTGATGTAGAAGTCTCTGTTCCCGATGTGGATAAGTACAAGAATGCCACACCTATTTTAGTAGATGACATTATTTCCACAGCCCGAACAATGATTGAAACTGTAAAGCATTTAAAAGGAGCGGGGATGAAACCTCCAATATGTGTTGGAATTCACGCTGTTTTTTCCGGTAATGCCTATCAGGACTTGCTGGATTCTGGAGTGAAAAAAATTGTAACTTGTAATACTATTCCACATCCTTCAAATGGTATTGATTTGAGCGATATTATGGCGAAAGAAGTAAAGAAATTAATGCACCATATATGAGAAAACAAGGCTTTATAGTACTAATCACTTTATTCAGCATCACAATGACTGGACAAACTGAAATGCTCATTGGGCAGATTTCAGGTAGAGTTGTTGTTCGAGAAAATTTTGATGAAGAAGGCTCTTTTCTAAACAAACAAACTTTTGAAGCTGGTGAAACAATAAAGAAAAATGGATACTATGAAATTGAGGTGGTTACGGAATTGTTCGATGAGGACAAAAAATCGACCGATAAATACACCACAACCTATCGCTGTAAGCCTGATGAGGCAAGTGTAATGGTAATGGCTTTTCCGTTTTCCAATCCAAAATCAAAAGAAACCGAAATTAATACCATTTCTGAAAATTTTAAAAAGCTCTACGATTTACAAAACTTGAAAGATATTAAATTGGAAATGAGTTTTGACTCGGGCTTGTTAAACTTTTTTGGTTCCAAAAGCATCATAAAAATTTATGACCGAAAATTAGAGGATGGGAAAAACACTATAAAATCAAAAATTAATATTAAAGCCTATGCCTGGGGAATTCGCATTAAGCAACTCAATTATACCGTTATCGAAAAATTAAATGAAAAAGGTTTATTGACTTTTCAGAAATTTTCAGAAGCAGATAACAGCTATTTTACAATAAACTATAAATAAAGACAGATGAAAAATTACGATACACTTTCTGAAGCCATAAACGATTTACAGGGAAATGGCTATACATATGATTTTAACCTAAAACCTGAATGTTTGGAATGTGCTTCGCTCAAAATAGAAATACGTCCCGAAGATTTTCAGGTAGAGGAAGTGTACCGTTTTGAAGGAATGAGCAGTACCGATGACAATAGCGTTCTCTATGCCATTTCATCAAAAAATGGAATTAAGGGCCTTCTGGTGGATGCCTATGGCGTATATGCTGAAAACATTTCAGAAGCAATGAGAAAAAAATTACGATAACATTTAAATAGAACAGTATGAAATCGCCATTAACAACAAGTTTGCGAAAGCAAACACCAATGAAGATATAAGGCGATTCCATATAACCATTGAAAAACAATAAATATCAACATATGAAAACTAAATCATTTATCAAACTTGCTTCCATGGCCACCATTACCCTGTTCCTTATAAGTGGCACAGCCCCTGTCCAGGACAACGCCAGGGATATTATAGAAAAAGCCGACAATAAAAGGCTTGGCAAGACCAGTTCCGCCACGATGACCTTAAATATCATCAGGCCCAAATGGACCCGAGAAATAGATTTAAAATTATGGACAAAGGGAAACGATCTTATGATGATTTTAATAACAGGTCCGGCAAGGGACCAGGGAACGGCCTTCCTGAAAAGGGGGGACGAGATCTACAACTGGGTGCCCCGTATAGAGCGCAGTATAAAGCTTCCGCCATCCAGTATGATGCAAAGTTGGATGGGCTCCGATTTTACCAATGACGATCTGGTAAAGCAATCTTCCATGGTCAATGATTACGACCATATACTGATAGGGAAGGAAGAAATAAGCGGCAGGGAAGCCTACAAGATCCTTTTAAAACCCAAAGAGGAAGCCTCCGTGGTCTGGGGAAAGGTGGAAGCCTGGGTAGATGTGGAAGAATCCCTTTTCCTGAAACTGGCCTATTACGATGAAGAAGGGGAACTGGTAAACACCCTGTTGGGCAAGAACATTAAAACAATGGGAGGCCGCACCGTAACCAGCCTTTTGGAGATAACCCCGGCCGATGAACCTGGCAATAAAACCACTTTGGAATATAAATCCATAGCATTTGACCAACCTATGGATGATAATTTTTTCTCTTTAAGAAACCTAAAAAACCTTAAATAAATGATTATTAAACTATCCTGGCGAAACTTATGGAGAAACAGGCGAAGGACCCTGATAACAGTAGCTTCCATAGTTTTCGCAATAATTTTAGCCAATATAATGGACAGCCTGCTACTGGGCCTGAACAAACAGATGGTAGATAGCCTGGTGGGCGTGTACAGCGGGCATTTTCAAATTCAGCAGGAAGGGTATTGGGAGGATAAATCGCTCCACAATTCCTTTGTGCCAAATGACAGCCTGGAAACGGCACTTGAAGGCACGGAAGGAATAAAAGGCTTTTCATACCGCCTGGAATCGGTTGCGCTGGCAGCTACCAATAAGATGACCAAGGGCACATTGGTAATGGGCATAGATCCCGATAAGGAGAAAAATATAACAGGTTTTGATAAAAAGATCATCCAGGGAAACTATCTTGGCGAAACCAACAATCAGGCTTTGGTAGGCAAAGGGCTGGCCGAAAAAATGAATATTTCGGTCGGGGACAGCCTGGTGCTGGTGGGCGAAGGCTATCACGGTGCCAGTGCTGCCGATAAATATGAAGTTTCCGGCATTATAAGGCTGGGCTCCCCGGACCTAGACAATAATATCGTGATACTAAAACTTGAGGATGCCCAATTCTTGTATGGTGCCTATGACAGGGTTACTTCCATCCCGGTCTTTTTGAGGCCAAACCAACCCCAGGAACAGGCTATAGCGAACTTGAAACCTAACCTGAATACTGATTTTATCGTCAAACCCTGGCAGGAAATGTTGCCAATGCTCACCCAGTCCATCGGCCTTATAGACGCGCTACGCGTCATTATAGTAGTGCTACTTTATGTACTTATTAGTTTTAGCATTCTCGGCACCATTATAATGATGGCGCACGAACGGATGACCGAGTTACGAATATTATTGTCCATTGGTATGCGGAAAAAGGTAATGCAGCTTATGGTATTGATCGAAACATTTTTTATGGCACTTTTTGGTGCAGTCCTGGGTTTTTTAGCGAGCTATCCTATTGTTAATTATTTCAAGGTAAATCCCATCCAATTTCGTGGCAAGGTAGCGGACGGTTGGGAATCGTTTGGGATTGACCCCATAATGCCCACTACGGTCGATTTTGGTGTTTTCACAAAACATACCCTGATCATACTTGTCATTTCGATCCTATTGTCAATTTATGCCATACATCAGATTTCAAGTTTAAAGCCTGTGGCATCAAAAAAATAAATATCGACAGATGAAACGAGCATGCTAAAAGCGTTATCACCCAAGGGAATGATTAATAGCGAACCGCATGTGACAGTTAAAAAACAATAAATATAAACACATGAAAACACTTTTAAAAATAGCATGGAGAAATATCTGGAGGAACACGACCCGAAGCCTGGTCGTGGTCATTTCATTGGCAATTGGTATTTGGGCAACGGTTATTATTCTGGCCGTTTCGGATAGTTTGCACATGGAAGCCTTAAAGGATGGTATTGAATATAAGTACGGGCATATACAAATCCAGAACCCCGATTTTATAAAGAACGAAAAATTGACCATAACCATCCCTAACGGGGAAAGAATACTGAAGGAAATTAGAACGGATGATGAAGTAAAAGCCGCCACGGCTCGTACCGAAGTATCAGGTATCATCGCCTCGGCCGGCAATTCTTCCAATGTAATCCTTATAGGTATATTGCCCGGGGCAGAAGAAAAAACCACAATGCTAAAATCAAGGTTGGCTACTGGGGAATACCTTAGCCAGAAGGTAAGGAACCCAATTATCCTTGGCGAAAGGCTGGCCAAAAAACTCAATGTAAAACCAGGGAATAAAGTAGTATTGGGCTTTGAAGGCAAAAGCGGGGAATTGATATCCTCAACGTTCAGGATTACAGGCCTATACAATGCCACCCAAACTAGGGATGAGGAAATGTTAGTTTATGCCGACCTTTATGATGTCACCAAACTGGCAGGAATTGAAGGGCAATACAACAAGATAGTTATTAAGCTCAAAGAACCTGAACAATTAGCCACTTATCTTGCTTTCCTACAGTCAAAATTCAGCCAACCGGATGTATTGGTCCAAGATTGGCGGCAGGCAAATCCTGAATTGGAACTTATCAGCGATATGATTTACCAAATGGATATTATAATGACTATAATTGTGCTTATTGCACTTGCCTTTGGGATAGTAAATACCATGTTGATGTCCATATTGGAACGTTACAAGGAATTGGGGATATTAATGGCCATTGGAATGAACAGGCGGCGTGTATTTACCATGATTGTTGTGGAAACCACCTACCTTTCTATTTTGGGCGGTGCCGTGGGGATGCTTATTGGATTTGTTACCGTTTCAATCCTTAGTTATAACGGTATCAACTTGAGCCTGTTTTCTGAAGCCTTATCAGGTTGGGGTTTTAGTGACGTTGTTTATCCAACATTGGAACCCAGGGTCTATGTGTTGATAACCGTTTTGGTCATCCTTACAGCTGTGCTCACTTCCATCTATCCGGCCGTAAAGGCCTTAATGTTAAAACCTAACGAAGCTATTAGCAAACAAAATTAATACAAAAAGTCATGAATGTCATAGAAACAAAAGACGTAAGCAAGATATACAATCCGGATACCATTCCGGTGTATGCCCTAAATAAGGTAAACCTAAACTTTGAAAAAGGGGAATTTACCGCCATTGTTGGGCCATCGGGCTCGGGCAAGACCACATTACTAAATGTTATCGGTGGTTTGGACGATGCCAGTAACGGTTCGGTAATGATCGATGGCAGCGACATCCTGAAATTATCCGGGGGCAAACTGATCGATTTCAGGTTAAGGCACATCGGCTTTGTATTTCAGGCCTATAACCTGATACCGGTGCTTTCGGCCAAGGAGAATATCGAGTTTATAATGCTGCTGCAAAACTGGCCTACGAAGAAACGTGAGGACCGAACAAAAGAAATGTTGGAAGCCGTTGGCCTAAAGGACAAATCGGGTTCAAAGCCATCCCAGCTTTCGGGCGGGCAGCAGCAAAGGGTCGCCGTGGCAAGGGCCCTGGCTTCCAAACCCCGGTTTGTACTGGCCGATGAACCCACGGCAAACCTGGATTCTAAATCGGCGGAAAACTTATTGGATATTATGCTGAAATTGAATTTGGAGGAACATATCACCTTTATTTTTTCGACCCACGACCCACGGGTCATAAAAAGGGCGAGGCGGGTTATAACGCTCGAAGACGGCAAAGTGGTGTCCGACATTCAACAAAATACTGAACAGGAATTAGCAAGGCAATGAAGTTTTACCTCTATACCCTATTATTGATAATGTTGTACAACAGCAAGGCCATGGCGCAGGCCAAAGAAAAGAAATGGGAACTGAGCGGTTATGTAAAAGGGCTCCAGGCCACTTCCTTTACTGACCTGGATTCCATTACCACCAACTCCCTGCTCCATAACCGGCTCAACTTTAGGTGGTACCCTTCCGATAATTGGAAAGTGGGCATTGAGGTAAGGAACAGGCTGTTTGTGGGCGACCAAATTACGGCCAATCCATTGTTGACCGGTATTGAGGACGATGGGATAATTGACCTCTCGGCCAATATTGTGGAAAAAAAGGATGTTCTCCTAAATACAACACTGGACCGTTTTTGGGTTCAATGGCAGGGTACCACTTGGCAGGTAACTTTGGGGCGGCAAAGGGTGAATTGGGGCGTGGACAGGATATTCAACCCCAACGACATTTTTAACGCCTATTCATTTATTGATTTCGACTATGAGGAACGGCCGGGAAGCGATGCCTTGCGCATACAATATTTTAAGGATACGGACTATACATTGGATATGGCGGTAAAGATCACCGATGACCCTGACGAACTGATTGCCGCGGCACTGTACAAGTTCAACAAATGGAATTACGATATACAATTGCTAGGTGGGGTCTATAAACGCGATATTGTGGCCGGAGCCGGATGGGCGGGAAACATCAAGAACGCCGGGCTTAAGACGGAACTCTCTTATTTCAGAAACTACCAAAACTTTGCTGGAGATTCAGGGACATTCATTTCTTCGGTCTCTGTGGACTATGCCCTTCCAAATTCGCTGTACCTGTATGGGGCGTATTTTTACAATTCAGCAGGGGCGAATCAAAATGCCATTGAAAATTTGGTTTCAATAAATCTGGATGTAAAAAACCTGTCCCCGTTTACGCATAACTTTTTTACCCAGCTATCCTATGAATTCAGTGCCATAACAAACGTAGGTATGAACATTCTTTATTCCCCCGCCGATAATGCGGTTTTTATAAACCCGTCCCTGAATATCATCATGGGCGAACAATTTGATTTGTCGATTATTTCGCAAAGTTTATTTGGAAATACAAATAATTATGATTTATTGTTCAATACCATTTATACCCGCTTAAAATGGAATTTTTGAAAGGAATACCTACGACAAATAAAAAGATAAAAAATATTGACCAGATACTAATTTGAAATAAAACATTAAAAATGATAGATTTAGATGAAATTTCGACCAAACCGTCCTCGAGCATTTCAAAAAGCGAGGCCAAGAAGGACTTGGTACGGCTACGCAAGGAACTTTTTGAGCTTCAGAACAAGTTTTATGCCGATGGACGTTTTGGATTGCTTATTGTCCTGCAGGGCATGGATACCTCGGGTAAGGACGGTACCATCCGTCATGCCCTTAGCAGTATGAACCCGCAGGGCGTTCAGGTCAAATCTTTTAAAAAACCGACCGAGGAAGAGTTGAAACACGACTTTTTATGGCGGGTCTATCCGCACATTCCTCCCAAGGGTATGATCCAGGTCTTTAACCGCTCCTATTACGAAGATCTACTTATGCCTATGGTAGCAAATTCACTTTCGGAGGAAGTGTTAGCCCACCGTTGCAAACTTATAAAATACTTGGAGCAGCATTTAAGACTGAGCAACATTCACGTACTTAAATTTTTCCTACATATTTCCAAGGAAGAACAGAAAGAGCGTATTCAGGAACGACTTTCAAAACCCCATAAACGCTGGAAATACAGTATCGCAGATGAAAAGGCGGCGAAACAATGGGATGCCTATAGAGCTGCTTACAATATGGCAATAACCAACTGTGATGATCCTTCTTGGTATATCATTCCCGCAGATAAACGCTGGTATCGCAACTATAGTGTTGCAAATATACTGACGGACCATCTTAAAAAACATAATTTAAAATATCCCAACACCTAAAACAGAATACTATGGACAATCACAAAGATCACAAAGACAAAGAAATGGACCATTCGAAAATGGACCATTCGAAGATGAAACACAAAAAAGAAGATCATTCCAAAATGGATCATTCAAAAATGAAAAAGGGTGGTGGAGACCATTCCGGTCATAGCCCTGGTCACGGCGAAATGGGTCACGACCATCATAAAATGATGATTGCAGACTTTAGAAAACGGTTTTGGGTAACACTCGTGTTTACCATCCCCATATTGTTCTTCTCACCAATGATTCAAGAATTTTTTGGTTATGAATTTTTACTTCCAGGAAATCCATACATCCTTTTTGCACTTTCCACTGTTGTATATTTTTATGGTGGGTGGCCATTTTTAAAAGGGTTTTGGTCTGAAATCAAAAAAGGTGCGCCAGGAATGATGACCTTGATTTCTATGGCAATTTCTGTAGCTTATTTTTATAGTACAGCTACTGTATTTGGCTTAAGAGGTGAAGACTTTTTCTGGGAGCTATCAACACTTATAGCCATAATGTTGCTTGGTCATTGGATAGAAATGAAAAGTGTGTTAGGTGCGTCAAAAGCTTTACAGTTACTGGTAAGTATGATGCCTGCGGAAGCGCACAGGGTAAAAGGCGACATCATAGAAGACATCCCTCTTGAAGATTTACTAAAGGATGATGTGATATTGGTAAAACCTGGAGAGAAAGTTCCAGCAGACGGAATCATTGTTGAAGGTTCAAGTTACCTTAATGAATCAATGCTAACAGGAGAATCGAAACCAGTAAAGAAAGAAGAAAAAGATAAGGTTATTGGTGGTTCTGTAAATGGCAATAGTACATTAAAAGTAAAAGTTGAGCATACTGGAAAGGATAGCTATCTCAACAAAGTCATCAAAATGGTCGAGGAAGCGCAGAAAACCAAATCCAAGATGCAAAATCTTTCAGACAGGGCTGCAAAATGGTTAACCTATATCGCTTTGGTTATTGGTTTTGGAACATTAGCAGTATGGCTGATTTTAGGCTTTCCATTTGTCTATGCTTTAGAAAGAATGGTTACCGTTATGGTCATTGCTTGTCCACACGCATTGGGTCTTGCCATTCCCCTTGTAGTCGCTATATCGACCGCTGTTTCAGCTCAAAACGGATTATTGATTCGTAATAGAACTGCCTTTGAAGAATCCCGTAAAATATCCGTTCTTCTATTTGATAAAACAGGAACATTGACCAAAGGTGATTTTGGGGTTACACGAATCGAATCGGTAAATGAGAAGTATTCTTCAGATGAAGTGTTGCGGCTTGCAAGTGCCTTGGAACAAAGTTCGGAACATCCTATTGCCGTTGGTATTATAAAAAAAGTTAAGGAAGATAAGGTTGCTATTCCCAATCCTGAAAACTTTAATGCAATTACAGGTAAAGGCGTAGAGGCAAATGTGGAAGGCAAACAAGTAAAAGTGGTTAGTCCGGGCTATTTAAGGGATGAAAAAATAACTATTCCTGAAGATGCTTATAGTGACGCTGCTGAAACTGTTGTATTTATATTAATTGATGGACAACTAGCAGGATACATTGCCCTTGCTGATGAAATAAGACCTGAATCTGCGGAAGCTATCAAAATATTTAAAAAGAACAATATCAAAGTCCTGATGGCAACTGGCGATAACGAAAAAACCGCTAAGGCTGTGAGTGAAAAACTTGGATTGGATGGTTACTACGCCGAAGTATTGCCACATCAAAAAGTTGAAATTGTAGAAGAGTTACAGAACAAAGGCGATTTTGTAGCGATGACGGGTGATGGTGTAAATGATGCGCCCGCACTTGCCAAAGCTGATGTGGGAATTGCGGTTGGTTCAGGTACGGACGTTGCCGCCGAAACAGCAGATATCATTCTGGTCAACAGTAATCCACAGGATATTGCCAATTTAATTCTCTTTGGAAAAGCCACCTACAATAAAATGATTCAGAATTTGATTTGGGCTACGGGATATAATGTCGTGGCTATTCCTTTAGCAGCTGGTGTATTATATTCTTCAGGCTTTGTTTTAGGTCCTGCGGTTGGTGCGGTATTTATGAGTTTAAGTACGATTATAGTAGCTATTAATGCGCAATTATTAAAGCGAAAAATCGGTAAAAAATAGATGGAAAGAAAAGAAAAACTCAACAGGATATCTTTAATCCTGTTGAGTTTATTTGTAGTGATGTTGGGTTATGGTATTTTATTGCCAACCCTTCCCTACTATACCGAAAGATTAGCTTTAAAAGACAATCTCGACACCGATTTAATCAACTTCCATATTGGGTTACTTACCAGCATTTATCCTCTATTTCAATTAATTTTTGTTGTCGTTTGGGGAAAGTTATCTGACAGATATGGTCGTAAACCCGTCATTATTATTGGTTTGATTGGCTTTGTAATAATGCAATTGCTAACTGGGCTTGCAACATCACTTACGATGCTATATATCGCTCGGATTTTTGGTGGTGTTTTCACTTCATCAGTTATTCCTGTCAGCAACGCATATTTAAGTGATATTACTTCAGAAAAACGTAGAACGAAGATAATGGCCTGGTCTGGTGTAGCCATTAGTTCAGGGGTTATTTTTGGACCCGTTATCGGTGGCTTTCTTTCGCAATCAGACCTTCATTTTGAGTATGCAATTGGTCAACTACATTTGGGTCGATTTTCCACACCTTTTTTATTCGCTGCATTATTAGGTTCTATTGTTTTAGTCATTGTTGTAAAATGGCTAAAAAATTCTGTTCGCATCCATAAATTTACAACTCAAAAATTCACTTTTCGGTTCTCGTTCAGCCAATATTTCCTTGTCCTATTGGCGCTATCATTTGTCATCCAATTTGTAGTGACCTTGTTTGAAACTGTTTTTTCAATCTACGGTAAAGACGAATTAGGGTTTAACAGCAACCAGGTTGGTATTGGTTTTATGCTGTGTGGTTCAATAATGGCTGTTTTGCAGCCTGTATTTGCGAGTTATGGGGAAAAGATTCTATCTACTAAAAAGCTAATCGGCTTTGGGTTATTCATTTCAGGAATTTCATTAATTGCCTTTCCTTTTTTCAAAAATGAATTTGTTGTGTACGGTTTAATTGTGGTGTTTGCTGCTGGTGGTGCTATGGTTACACCTAATTTGCTGTCTGCTGTATCCTTGTTATCCAAAACAAATACTGGTAGAAATATTTCAATACAAAGTTCAACAAACAGTATTGGTCAGATTTTAGGTCCCATTTTAGGAACTTGGTTGGTTACCGGTGGTTTTTATTATCCTTTTATTATTGCCGGGGCGGTTATTTTAATTTCAATAGGATTTGTTTTACCCTCAATGAAATCGAAAGATACCTTAACGTGAAATATAAATTTCAAAAAAATAAATCATAATAAGCATTTGATGATTCATAAATCAACAACTGAAAAACAAAAAAAACAATTACACGATAGCAAAGGTGACAATGAGTATATTCAATTGCTGCATTCTGGCGAAGAGTATTTTATTCGACTAAAAAAAATAATTCGAGGTGCACAAAAAGAGATACATCTTCAAACCTATATTTATGAGAACGATGAAACGGGAAATGATATAGCCGCTTGCCTGAAAGAAGCTGCTCAACGAAATGTAAAAGTTTATGTTTTATTGGATGCATATGGAAGTGCAGCTCTTCCTGATAGTTTTATACAGACTTTGATTCAGCACGGTATTTTAATTCCTTTACTTTTTTTAAAAGCATTAAGGTAAGGGGTCAAGTAATCTGGTTCTTTACCCTCAAAATATTCTAAAATCAGAGGATTCTTCGCAAAGAAATGACTTATAAACTTAATCCAGTCTTCAACGGACAAATCGCCGTTGATTTTAAATAACTTTTTTGATTTACTTTTTACTTGATATTCACCTTTAGTCTTGGTGTTAAAGTTATTATCTCTTCTTTCGAAATATTCATCTTCGGTATAGAGCTGCAGTGCCCCATCAAAATGGCGAAATACTTTTGAATTCATATCAAATTCCGCGTGAACATAGCGTACTGGAAAATATTTTACTTCATTTATATTAATTGTTATACTTGGTTGCTTAAATTCTAATGCTTGGAAAACTTTGATTTCATCATATGTGTACCAATACACATCCAACGCATATGCTTTTGAAAAAAGGAAATCAAGTTCTATATCGTCTAAATATTGTGGTGGTCTTAAGCTGGAAACACCATCTTTTATTTTTGAAATCTCTTTGGTGAATTTTCCACCATACCAGGTATCTTCTTCAATAAGGACTGGACCACGGATGTCTATTCGCACTCTGTCTAAATCCAATGCAATACTCACGTCATTATACTGAAAATCGTGTTTCCAAAAATGCTCAATAAACCTTGGTGCGAAATTATTGCCAGAATAAAATCCTCTTCTAAAATAATTGCTAGCAAATAGAATATAGTTTGGTGCAAAAAGTGCACCTTCAGAAAACAATTTCTTTTCAAATAATTCTGAGAGAACTTGAAAATCTACCAAACCTTCCTTATCCACACTTATATGTTCATTAAGTCTGAGTACTATATTTTCGCAATTACATAAAACACCTAATCCCATTTGGTAGTCAAAATCACTTAGCCTCACTTTAATGTTTATGGTTTCACAAAAGCTAATGAAGGATTGGATTAGTTTTGCATTTTCAGATAATTTACACGCCTTTTCGTCTTCTATAAATGCTAAATATTGTTTTATTCTTTCTTCTCTATCCATACCTAATACTCTTTCAATTTAGCTACTCTGTTAATACGAGAGAGGTAGTGAATATTTTTAGTGTCTTTCTCATCTTGATTCATAGCCAGTTCAATTTTTTCCATTAATCCACGAACGGGATTTAAACTTCTTAAGGTTTTTTTTCCCAACAGCTTAAGTACGAACAACATTGGCCCAGTGGGTACACCACTGGCCACACCAATAGCTAGATTAAGTGTTTGCGCACTTAAATCTATAATGACGCCTGTTTTTCTTTGGGATTTCAGAAACTTTTGCACTTCGGTATTATACAATTCAACCTTTTGCTTTTGTTCTTCAGGATTGAGACCAGCCAAAACTTCAAGCAACCTCTTGCTGTTGGGATATACAATCTCTTTGCTCAGAACTTCTTCCAATTCCAGTATTGGTATGTAGTCATTCATTTTTATAAGCTCTATTGGTTCTATAAGTGTGTTCCCCTTTATTAGCTGTTGTTCACCATCAACAAAATCTTTAAGAGAATTGATTGTTGCCCGTTTATAGAAGTTTAATAAAGTACCCATAGTTTCTGTGTAGGTAGCATCCGTAAATCCGTCTTGTCCTTTTACTGGGAAATATGTAGCATTCAATGAATTAGAAAGGTGCGCCGCATAGGAAAATACATTGAGCATAAACTCACTACTCTCACTAATGTTTCCCTGAGGTGGATTGTCAATAATTTTGTTTACACCATAAACCGAAGCGCTTAGAATTCCTCCCAATTGTAAAACGTCAAAACTTTCACGCTTGGCAGTAATGGGCCAGGTCAACGTTTTAAAAAGGATAGAAGCATCCATTTTGCTTTTTTTCGCAACTATCTCACTTATAAATTTTAGTTCTTTTATAGAAATCCCATCACCAAATAGGTAGTTATCCGCAGTTTCAACTATATCACATTGTTGCAAGCAAGCTACAGCTCTTCTAGAAACAATAGCATCGGGTTTTAAAGCAAAAACTTCGTCAAGAAACTTCCTGTCATAACGTGAAATATCCTGAACGAGAATCAACGTGATACGTTCACGCAGAATTAATTCGAGGAAATCTGACCTTTTTATGGATAGCTGTTTGAACCACTCGTCCATATTTTTGATTATGGGCGGCGATAAGAATATACGTTGGTATAACAAGATGCAATAGCGCAAATCTACATTTGGAAAGACGCTAAAGTCAATATAACACGCATACTCATTTTCGTTGAGAAAGAAGAGACCATTTTTTCTAAAATTACCTTCGTAAATAGCATTGATATTATCGTACCAGATTGATTCGTCACGTTGTATGAATTTAGGCTTGTTTCGAACAATATGATTGCAATAGTAAACAGTAGCTTCATCTTTTGAAAACCCATTCTGCTGAGTTGGCGGACTGTCAAGTTCGTCTATATGTATTCTAAATTCCAGCCCACTTTGGTGTCTTTTTAAGAAATCTATGAGATTCCCTTCTTGAAACCTTGTCAAAAACTGTTTTTTTCTGATACCGTTTTGTTCTATCCAGTAATTAGCTATATGTATGTTTAAAATCCCTTGTTCATCCGTTATTTTATAAAAATTAATATGTGGAAACTTAGACATTAACATATCTGCCCATCGAGACATTGGCATTAGCACCCCTTGCATTCCATTGGGGATATCCCTATCCTCTAAAGATGGAATTAATTTGGTTTTCCCTTTAGGTTTTCTTGTAGAAATTGCAACTGGAAGAAAAATTGGTTTAATGGATTTTTCAAATTCTTCTTCGATAGTACCAAAATCAACCTTTCTGTTTTTGATATAAATGATGAAAGAGTCGTCCGAAGTTTGATAAATAAAGGTTTGAAGTTCGGGATATTTTGCTCTTAGATTTAAGTCAGTTTTGCGAACCAACCCATAATTTTTCTGCTCATCGTTTTTAATTGTTATATAACTCATCTGATTTTCTTGCTTCTCTTACCACCTGAAGGCTCCAGCCATCAATTCAATTTCTGCATTTTTGATTCCTATTTCTTGTGCCACAGTTTTCCAATTCTTCACTACGGATAACACTTCGTTTAAAATAGTTTCCATCTCTGTATTATTTAATCTAAAATATTCGCCAACACTTTTAGCCAAATCAAAACTTAAAGCGTTATCATCCATATCTATATTTAGAGACAAACCATCTTTCTCTATCGAGGGGTTTAGGTCATAAGCAGGCGATAAAACCCAACCTTTTTCGGTTAATATAAATCCGTGATTTCGCAAATGGTCATCCGTATTAGATATCGCTATATTAAATACTATACGTCGCCAAAGTTGATGTAAATTAGCCTCGACATCCACACCATAATTTTCTATGAATTCTACAATTTCGAGATAACTTGGCGCAGACTCTTTTATAATATCCTCTGTATTACCTGTCATCGTCATAGCTGAAGCAAAGTGAATGCGTTTTTCAGTCTCTCTATCAAATCTTTTGGTCAGAAACGTATGGTACTGACCGCTTATCTTTTCTATTTTAGAATCTGCCATATGTATACCTGCGGCAGTTGCTAGTCTATAGGCTAAAAACTCCCAAGCGGCTTTATCAATGGTATCTGTCTTTGATGGGAACTTCGCAATCCAAAGATTCTTCTTAAGGTCAAAAATATTTGCCTTTGGTCTAGCACCTCCCAATGATGAACCTGGCGCTATCAATACAGCAATCCATTTTCTTACGGCTTCACTTTGGTCATCACTTTCTAACTGTTTAGCTGCTTCTTGTAATTCTCCAAGCGAAGACCACGGTGGTGTTGGGCTTTGAGCATCGTTATCTAAAAAAGGTCCTTGCAGTTCAGTTTTAAAACGCAAAGCACCCATTCTACTTTCGTCAAAAACCCCAAGTAAATAATCTATTTCATAGAGTGTAGGTGCCTTTTCATTCTTTGCTCTAGCATCTTGAGCAGCCCTACGTTTCATTAAGGTCTTACCCCAAGTGTCTGGCATACTATCTAAAAAAATACCGAAATTCTCTTTGTTAGCTGGATATTGTGGCCCCGAATAAAACTCTATATCCGGGTCTAACAATCGTTGTGCATTGGTTTTTAACCAATCCTTGTCATACTCAAAACTAAATGCTTTTTTTCCTTTAGCAAAGTGAGCGGAAAGTATGCCTACCAAGGTTGGTTTCTCTAAAGCTGCCCAATCTGCAAATACGTATATGTCAAATTTTCCTGTTGCCATAATATTTATAATAAATCAAGGTCTTGCAGTTTTCTACCAAATTCATCATCCACCGCTAACTTTAGAAAATCATCTTGAAGATTGAGCACCCTAAATACATTAAAGTACAAACCAATCGCTACAGCTGGGTCACCTTTTTCAATACGATAAAGGGTAGCTCTATGAATACCTGCACGTTCTGAAACTTGCTCGGTTGTTAGCTTTCTTCTCTTCCTAGCTAGTTTTATATTCTCACCGATGTTTTCAAAAATCTTCTGATACTTTGGAAGAATAATTGTTTTTTTAGAATTCATTTTGTTGCTTATTTACGACAAATATACTATTTTTGTAGTAAATAAACAACATTATATGAGTTTCCCAAAGATTGAAAAGGATATATTAATTCATACGGATAGAAAAGAATTCAAACTTTATACTGATAAAGTCTTGATTGAAAATTTAAAAACAAAAGAAACTCCTGTTGAAATTTCAGTGGATGTAGTTTTATCTGATGAGCCAGATATAGATGACAGAGATTGGATTTACAATTCGTCACTTTTCGAAATCTTCGCATCTATACCTTTTATAGAAAATCACGTAGCTCCATTATCAGAAGCATATAACGACTTTTTAGAAAAATTTGATTTATTTCTAGAAATTTTTAAAAGTATGTCACAAATAGATGGTATTGAGATGGCGCCATTTTCACTCCACTTTGAACTTGAGAATACATACATCTTAAAATTTCTTTTTCATCCTCTACCAGAGAAAATCGATTATGTAACTATGTTGGCTTCTGCCTTTGATACAATCGCTCACTTACATCAAGAAAAAGAAAGTGAATTGAAAACTGCCATACAAACTTCATATTCAAGAAAGAACAACAAAAAGTATTTAACCTTTTCAGATGGTAGCTGGAAGGTACTCAACCCATTATTGGAAGTTGGCAAAGAAATTACCCAAACTTACAGGAAAGATAGGGATTGGCGCGTTAAGAAACCCCATATAATGCTCAACCAAGATAATTTTACTCATCGATTTATCTTTGATTCCAATTGGGTATTAGTATTTGATCACTTAGAAACAATGCTAATTCAGCCCAATGACGTAGCATTGTACTCCAATATTGCTGATAGATGCCTGAATCAGGCTATGGAGTTTTACGAAAAAGTCATTTTACCACGACATAAACAATGGCATGGTAGTTTTCCTTCTTTAGAAAAACAAAAAGAGTATTACGACTATTTTGAGATAATTATTCAGGCGGTCATATTTGCATATACAGCCTTGGAAGCTTTTGCTAATATATGTATACCAGCAGGATGGGAATACCAAACAGAAGCCAATGGTGTAAAAACCATATATTCCAAAGAAGCAATCGAACGAAAATTTGAACTACGTGAAAAGTTTAAAAAAGTGATACGCCCAATTTTGAATTCTCCTGACCCAACTCGTGAGGACTGGTGGATGCCTTTTATTGAGCTTGAAAACCTAAGAAATGAAATTATCCATACGAAACAATCCAGGTCCGAAGAACGCTATGCAAAGTTGCTTTCTCAATCTATTTTTGACATTGTTAGAAACCACAAAAACATCATACAGTTTTACGGGGACCATATCTCTAAATATAGGACTGAATTCCTTGAAGAGTATCCATATGAATTTGGCTATGACGACGTTATTCCAGGGTTAATGACTGATAAAAATTATTGGAAATCATACAAATCTATTCGTAATATTAAATTCGACAAGTCTGATGAAGAAGAATAAAAGGAACTTAGAAGCAATAGAAAAATTATTAATTAAAACAAACTGGTTTTTAAATTATGGCAAAACGTTACAAAGAATATGAAGACATCGAAAAAGAATTTTATTTCTATATAGGACTGCTCTCAGATAGATTTGCCAAAATGGAAGTACTTGTCCGAGATATGCTCGGGGCATTTATATCAGATGATGATGTTCTCAATGCTTATCTTTTTGAAAAGAATAGTCTTGATGCGAATATCAAACTCATTAAAACGATAAATGTAAAATATGACTACGAAAAGAAAATTCTGGCTGAAATTTTAAATGAAGTAAGTTATATAAAATCAGAACGCAACTCTTTCATTCACGGTATATGGTCAGAGCCCATAGCTAAGGACAATGATATCATTATCCATTGTATCAATCCCAAAATGAAATTTGAAAAAGAACCCAATGGTAAAAGATGGTCTTTTGGTCACGGAAAATTGGTTAGACTTACGTATATCAAAAAACTCGTAAGTAAGATAGAAGATATTATGGTTTCGCAGAAAGCATTTATCGAAAGACTTCGAAATTTTGACTTGGAATTTTGGATACCAAAAGGTTAAGCTAATTAAAAATTGACTTCACCTCCTCATAAACCCGCTCAAAATTAGCTTCTAAATCAGCCTGAGAAAATTGCTTTGATTCCTTCGGTAGCTGCCTGATGATGTTAGATAGTTTAAAATGTACTTTCTTATCCTTCCCATCTGCATACGTGATAAATTCTCCCTGTTTCAATCTGAAGAACACACCAGCTCTAATTTTTGGAATTTCCTTTTCCCCGGTTGTAATGCGAGTATCAAAATCGAGATTATGGCCACGACTGATGCTTTTAGTTGGGTCTTTGATGATTTCAAAGAAACGTTCATAGTACTTTGCCGTGTCTGGGTCATTTACTTTACCAAAAAACTGGTAAGACAAATTGCTCAAAATAGCTTTACTCGCCTTATCACCATACATCATATCATTCTGGATTTTATCCTGCATCACATAAATCGTAGCAATATCATAACTTCTAAGCGTTGCCGGAATACGGTGCATATTCAACAAGCGAATCGTTGGTGCTTCTTCCATCAGCAAGAAAGACGGTTTAGAATTTCGTAAGCTCATTTGTTTTGTAATGGTGTGAATAATAGTGGCGATGACGGGCGAATAGGACGTTTCATATTTTGGGTTATTGACCACGGAAATAATTGCAGGGTTTTCCTCACTATTGATATTCAATGGCACTTCGTCTGCAGATAGTGCCATAAAAATTCGTTGTGTACTAATTCGTTTCAGCGCATTAGCCAGGGTACTTTTCACACCAGCTGTCTGCCTATCCGAATCCTTTCCGCTTATAAAAGCATCTGCCATTGCTCTCGAAGTGGTGTTGGTTTCCAAAAACTGAATAAGACTATCGGTATCGAGCATTTGATAAATCGCTATTAAATGTGGCAACGTACAGTAGTTAGGATAGTCGGTTTTCAGTTTCCAAATCAATCCACCAATTAATCCCTCGGCTGCATCGTTAAAGAATTTGGTTGTTCCTGTAGTTCCGCTTTCCCTTTGTTCCAAAAGATTTTCAATTAGTACCCTTGAGACTTCGTTTACACTTTCCTCATTCTCTAAATAGCGTGGTGCTATGGGATTTACCCTGTGAATAATTTTATCAAAGGAAATGACCTTAAAAGGAATATCGCTATCCTTAAAAAGTGGATACGCCATTTCGGTCAGCTCAAAATCTTTGTAGTCGTGAATGATTCCACAAAAACGCTCTCTCCGGAAATGTTTTAGAAATCCATACACCACACTTTCTGTCTTTCCACTTCCGGCAGAACCGATTATGGACGCGCCTCTTTTGATATTATCCAATTTGAAATTCCCTTTGGTCGTAGAAAAACTGACCTGATATTTAGCATTTCCATTTTGTGCGTTTTCAGTTTTATGAAGAAAAACATACAGTCCTGTATTAATTAGCATAAGAGGACAAACCAAATACAATAATATCGATATTAATTCATTTCCTTCAGAAGTATAGAATAGGAAAAAAGCAAGTATCATAATATTTAATAAAAACGCATATTTGCTTACTCGAAACATCGCATAGAAAATGGTACTGGCTAAACCAATAATTGAAAGTATCGTTATAAGGTTGTCCATTTGCATACCCTCTATATTCCTATTGAACTTGATTTAATGGCCACTTCTGCTCCACGTCTTAACCGTTTGAAAACCCGAAGTGCAATTTGTGTTTGACTAACTGGAATACTCGGCGCTACTGGCAATCCTGTTTTGGTTATCATTTTAAACGCCAAAGCTTTTTCATTGGCTGGTAATTTCATCAAGGCGGCGAAATACAGGTTAGGATTCTTTACAAAATCTTTTTTTGCTTTGTAGGTCTCGGCAAAGTTGCGTTTGTAGCCAAAAGTTTTGTCAAACGTTTTTTCCGCTTTGGCGAAAAAGGCATCCCTATCAAAACCACGCTTTACCTTTTTGCCGTGCATTTCAACTTCAGAAGCTTTGTGTTTACTTCCAGGCGAAAGACTGACCGTATTAGAAGCATCCTTTCTGCTCACGATGATATGGATATGACTTTGGTTTCCATCTTTCGCCATTCCCTGGACAATTCGTTTTCCATTTTGTTGATGTGGTGCTTGGCGTTCCAATTTGGCAATTACCTTTTTCATTTTGTTGATATTACCTTCAGCTCGTCCTTCTTGAATGTTTCTGATTTCGGTTTTCAGCTGAAGTATTTTTGTAGCAAAAGGTTGGTTTTCTTTAATTTGAAAATCTGTTCCTTTAAAGGTTCGTTGATGTTCAATTTTAGCGAAGTATTTTATGTCATCTATGGTTATGGGTCGTCCGTGAATTTCTCGATTGAAGCTGGCAACATAATCTTTCATCAGCTCACGAGTATAGGTTTTTAAATCTTGGCTATTGTTCTGAAGTTTTTGCAATTCATATTTTGAAGGACTGACCGTGATAGAATAAAACTTGGGTTCTTTCTTTTTCAATTTTGCGGTATTTCCATCGATTTCTTTGACCACTTCTTCAGCGGAAATTTCATCGCCATATTGATTGAAAAAATGTTCCATTTCGTGCTGTTCCAAACCTTGATTTTCTTTTTCTAAATAGCCTACAAAATCAGCTGAACTTTGTGAATAATTGTTGCCTAATTTTTGAGGTGTGATTGTAATGTACATAGCTCAAATATTTAGAGTTGGGTGCTTTGGTTTTTCTTTTCGCGAAAGCGGACTTCCTTCTTTTCTTCGGCATATTTCTTTTCTACAATCAGCGGTTTTTTAGTTGGCTCTTCGGTCTCAAAAAGGGACTGAATCATCGCCACCGTAGGTTTGGTCTGTGTCTTTTCTACGTCTCTCATTATGGCAATAACCGCATTGATTCTTTTGAGTAATTTAGCCTCAATGGTACGTCCCGTTGGTCCTAATTTTTCCTTTGGCGATATTTCGTTGTAGAAGAAAAAATCGAGCATCGTGGACATCGCCTCGGTGTGCGATTTGAAGTACGTGCGTGAGAAAGTTTGGAAACGTTTTGCGGTTTCCTTTTTAAATCTAATTCCAATAAATGAGTCCATATTTCGCCGATTTGTCGCAAAATCTTCCCTAAAAATGGGCGTTTACAGCCCGTTTGTCGCAAATCGTTGATTGTCAAAAATTTAAGATATATCCAAATTGCTGGTTATCAGCTATTTGAAAACGAAAAGGAATCCGAAACATCGCGCAGCGTGTTACCCTCTTGCTATTCCTTTTCGTCACGCGCAAGCGTGACAAAAATCCATACAATCCGGCTAAAAAGCCGATTGCCATTTTCAAGGAAAATGATTTTCCGATATGTTATTTTTCGATGTGTACGGTTATCGGCGAAAGTCGAAAAGTGGATAACCCTACGTAATTCTGAATGCTGAATTTCAGCGAAATAAAGATACGTTTTTTTCTTTACTATATGTTAATCACATACAAAAACACCTCTAAATTTTAGAGGTGCTTGCTTTTAATTTCATACAATTTATATGTTGAATATGTATTTGTACGAATACAAATTCCGAAGTGCTTCTTCATCAAGCATCTTATCCAAATTGGTATTATGCTTGGTTGCATAATCCATAATATCCTTGCCATATTTTTCCTTTACATCTTCCTTAGAATTGGCAAGTAATCGCTCTTGTGTTTCCTCGCTCAAATCGGTAAAATTCAAATAAATCATAGCTTTCTAATTTATAAAAGTCCATTATCAGAAAAGCTATAATAATTCCCATCAGGTGCAAATATCAAATGGTCCAGAATGGTAATATCGAATAATTGTGCTGCCTTTTTTATTTTGCTTGTAAGGTTTTTATCTGCCTCACTTGGCATCAATTTTCCGCTTGGGTGATTATGCGTTAGAATTATAGCTACCGATAAGGATTTTAGAATGACGGCAAATAAAATCCGAAGGTCTATTAGTGTACCTGTAATTCCGCCTTGTGACAATTGATAGACACCTTTCACTTTGTTACTGTTATTCAACAATACAACTTTGAAAGTTTCCTGTATGGCGATTGTATCTTTATCCCAATCCTCAAAGAGCAGTTCAGCCGCATCTTGTGAACTACTTATTTTTTGCCACTCAGAGGATTTTAACCCTCCTTTGTAGCTTATTTTTATTTCGTTAACTTGTGCTTTCATTGTTATCTAATTTTAATTAATGGATAATGAAAAAGAGGGCGCAACTTTCCAGAGGAACGCCCTCTTTAATTTTGAAGATTACTTGTCGTTTTTGCTTCCAAGTAATAGGATTTCATCGGCTACAACTTCCGTTACATAGCGTTGGTTGCCATCATCGGTAGTGTAGGTTCGGGTCTTTAGCTTCCCTGTAATTCCTACTTCTTTACCTTTATCAACATAGTTCTCTACAATTTCGGCAGTCTTTCCCCAAGCTACAACGGTATGCCAGTTGGTGTCCGTTTGCTTTTCGCCTTTACTGTCTTTGTAATACTCGTTTGTAGCGAGTGAGAAGCGGGCTACTTTCTTACCGCTTTCAAGGTTCGTAATGGTTGGCTCTTGTCCAACGTTTCCAATTAACTGTACGTGATTTCTAATAGTACTCATAATGCATTGTTTTTAAAGCCTGTTCTTTTTTTACAGACTTGGTTAATAATTATCCCCTATTTGGTTCTAATTGAATTTTAAGGGGTGTTTGTTCTTTTCTTCTGTGCATCGCACAATGGATAGAGTGGGTTTTGTCAAGACTTTTAGGGTAAAATCAGGTGTGTTTGCGACGTAGAAAAATCCTTGGATTTTCAAGGAAGTAGAAACCTTATTTTTCACTAAAACTTTGTATAGTCTTGACAAGTTCCATAAGGGCATTAGCAATTCTTTTAAACGCAGTTGCGTTTGAGCGTACCGACAGTTAAGCGAGATAAGCAACTGTGGTTAAGTTAGAATTGGTTATGTCGTGCCTGTTTTTCGATGACCCGAAAAACAACAAAGGCTTTATCCATTATAAACCCCTTAAAATGTGTAAGACAGCGGTTTGGTTTTTAAGGATTTTCGAGTGAGGGCTCAAGAAGACCGCGCCGAAAATCCTGTCAAGAAAATCAAAGCGATGGCTTTCCGATTAGAAAAGCGGACTTAATTCACAATTTCGGCTCTGGAATGAAGTGTTCCTTCCCAGTCTCGATAGCTATCGGGACGGGAAGGGTTAGCGGAACGGAAAGCTGAAATTGGGGATTGTGTCCAAGACTATTTTAGTGAAGCTCTTTTCACGAAATGTAGATTTTCGCGAAATGTAGGGGAATGTGCTGAGTGGATTAGAAGTAACCGTTTGTTATATATTTAGTCATCCAGTTTGAGGTACTGGACATACCTTTATTTAATTTATGTCATATCATAGACTTCATCAAACAGCTTTTTATCCAACCGTTCTTGTTGGCCAAAGCTTTTCTTTAAGACATTATGAAGTACTGAATTAAACGCATTATAACCCAACCAGAGATTTGGTTCTTCATTCAGTAGCAAGGCTTCGTAGTTCAAGATTTCTATGACCTCACGAGACTTTTTTGAAGGGTCGCTATTCTTGTCGCTACATTCATATCTGAACAATTTCGTTCTGTCAAGAATCGCTTTCACAAATTCTTGTGTGTCGATGATTTTAAATTCCTTCATCTTGTCGAATTTCTTGGTAATGGTGTAGAATTCGTTGTCCAGAAATTTATCGAAAAGATTGTTCAACCTCGGCATAATTAAGTGCGTATTGTTCTTACTGTGCTTTATGGAAAACTCGATTTCAGCCTGTGAAACGTGCAGACCATTTGAGCACACTTCTCTATAAAACCCAAAGTGACCAGAGGTCTTTTCACTTCCGTCATACGAGTTTTTGAACCGAAGCATCGGAAGTATCAAATCTTTATCGTTCTTGACAGTAAACTGGCTTTTGTCATCGATAATAAAGTCAGTAATGAACGACCTATCATTCTTGTTTATGGTGCGTTTGTGGAAATTCAGTTGTGCATCGGTTAACATCTCCTCGGCTTTCTTGAAGAACAGTTGGTTTGGAATATGGCCATAACTGTTCGAGACCACATTGACGATTTTGCCATTTGAAATAATGGCATTTTCAAGCCCTCTTCGAGATTCCATCTGTGTCAGACTTTTTAAGGATTTCATTTCTGATGGAACAAAGATTTCATCCTGTTGCAAATTTTTTAAATACATAGCTTTTGAATTTAGATTAAACATTTTCTGATAATACTCGGTAATAGTTGGGATGCTTATCCCTGTAATAAGCCAAGTGACTTTCGCCACTATCAACTTGGTAATTTTCTCTACTCGACTGATAATGCTTTTCAGCTTCTTGTAGCGAAATTTTAGGTTTTTTAGATACTCGTTTCATAATGATATATTTTGATTAAACAATATTTGAGCAGTACCCAAACGGAAGATAAAATCTCAGCTCAAAAGGAAACGGAATAAATAGGCGTAGGATGTTGCGTTGGCTTTATGCCGTAGTCTTTTGATGGGTGTATTTTACGAGTTTACCTTTGCGCTAACTATTGATTGATAACCCCTTCCTTATGAACCCATCTTTCAAAACACTATCATAAAAAAGAAGAAGGGTCAGCACGAATGCCGACCCTTCTTCAAACAACAAAAGCTACTCGTTGAGTTCCTGAATTTTCTTTTCAAGAACTGTGATGCGCTCTTTCAAACGTGCTTCACGCTTGTCTCGTTTTTCGGTATACTCCTTTTCTATGCTGGCAATCTTGGATTTGTAATATCCTTGCATTGCATTGTAGAATGAAATGTTCGTCAAATTGTTGACGTGATTGCTTTCGCCAAAATGCACTTGCTTTGTGAGCATATAGCGTATCAACTTGTGAAAGATTTCCTTTTTGAAATTCTTCTTGAAATTCTCGACCATTTCAACTTTGGTCATCTTTAAAGTGTCGCCCAAGAACTTTGAGAAATACTTTTGTTGGCTCATATAGTCCACATTGTTCTCAAATAGCGATATCGAGAATGCCACCATTTCATCTGTTGAAAGTGTCTTCTTTGTATGAATGTATTTCGTCTCACGAATCATTTCTACAACTTCTTCAAACTGCTTGTTGTTCTCAATTTGCTTCTTACGGATTTCCCTTTCGTTAATTTTAACGATTTGTTCTTCAGGCGTACAATCTGCCATTTTTCTGTTCGCCAATGGTGCCGAATATTCCGTAGAATCGTTCTTTGATTTTTCAACAATCTTTACAAAAATTTCCTTGTGCTGGAATGAATCGGGATGGAACACAATACCGTTTTTAAATCCTTCTTCTTTTGCTGAACTGAATTTTTCCAATGCTTCTTTATAATTTTGCATTGCTTCATCCAATTCTGCCTTTAACTCATCTTCAGAATAATCGTAATGTTGATATTCTATTTTAATGCCATCGATTGTTGGCTCAATCGGATTCTCTAAAATTTCAACATCGTCCAGTAAATAAACTTTCAATCCGTTCTTTACCAATTGGGATATAATGAGCTTATTGTTTTCGTCATCTGCCCAATACTGTCGTATTTCAGGAATTAATAAGATGTTCTCTTTCTTGGATTTCTCAATCAGGTTCAAGAACGATTTATTTTTCTTCGTTTCAAAACAGGCTGCTTTCGTGCAGACCATTTTACCATCGCCGAACAGATTGCCTTGATTTGCCGCGTTGAAAGGACATTCAACGCAAGACCCAGCTTTCGGAACCAATTTTTTATCGGTAACATCAAAGGATGCTTTTTCCAAGTCATAAGTCTGGTCTTTAATCATCCTGTTTATCTGATGTGCATTAAAATCCTCGCCCATCGTTTCCAACATCATCTGTTGCTCTTCCGGTTCAAAAAGTGCCACGCCTACGCCCAAGGAAATGGTCATTTCGCCATTGCGTACAAAATGCTTGAAACCATCAATTAATCCGGCCAGTTTCAAACGCTGTCTGATGAAGTTATCCGTTCTACCCAATCGCTTCGCAATTTCGGTAGGTGAATATTTCTCACTTAGGTAAGCAATCGCATCGGCTTCTTCGGTCGGTTCAACATCCTGTCTTTGCAGGTTTTCGATGATTTGAACTTCCAGAACATCATTATTCTCATAAGTTCTTACGATACAGGGTACGGTCTTTTTTCCTGCAAGCTTGCTCGCACGATATCGGCGTTCGCCCATCACGATGATATAATGGCCATTTAGTTGCCTTACCGTGATTGGCTGCAACACACCGTGCTTTTCGATACTCTCAGAAAGCTGCTGCAAGGCATCATCATTAAAAGTTTTTCTGGGCTGTTCAAGGTCAGGCTTGATTTTACCCAATGGTAAGTTCTGAATTTGAAGTACTTCGGATTTCTTTCCGTTTACTTCTTTCTTGGCAGTAGATTTCGCTCTACTGCGCTTCATTTTGGTACTCGCTTTTGTTGTCATAATACTCAAATTTTTGATTAAACAATATTTGAGCAGAAACCAAACGGAAGATAAAATCTTGGCTCAAAAGGAAACGGAATAAATGAGTAAAGGAAGAAGCGTTGGCTTTATGCCGTAGTCTTTTGATGGAAGTATTTTACGAGTTTACCTTGCGTGTATATTGTATGATAATAAACCCCTCAAACGAAGAACAGAGGTTGAGATAACCTAAAATTTATTAATCCTCAATACAGAAAATAGGATTTGTTATCAAATGAATGGATATAGTACTAAAGCCAATTCAGTTCTGAAAAAAGGTAAAATGTTGTACCTATGTTGTACCCAAGGTCAAAAATCGTGAAGAAAATCCCATTTTTTAAAATGAAAAAGCCGAAGATTTCTCTTCGGCTTTTGTGCGGATGACAGGAATCGAACCTGCACACCTCGCGGCATCAGATCCTAAGTCTGACGTGTCTACCAGTTCCACCACATCCGCATTTTAAATATTTTAACACTTTTTTTTAGGTTAAATCCTAAGTCTAGCGTGTCTACCAATTCCACCACGCCTGCATCAAAATCCTTTACAACACTTAGGACATATTGTAAAAGGAGTGCAAATATAAATAATACTTCCAAATGATTGCCAACTTATCCTGAAATTTTTTGAAGGTTTTTTATTCGCGAAGCCAAACCTTCATTTTTGGAAAGGGGTATCCGCCTTCAACGTCGGTCATTCCCATCCATTGCAGCAATGGAAGCCCAATGTAGTTTTCACTTACAAATTGTTCCCGCAACCATTCCGCTTCGCCTTTGTAACCGTCCTCGTGAAAAACAATTTCGGGAGCCAAGCCTATATTCTTTGCAGCAGCGTAAGACCATAACAGCACTGCCATTTCCTCACCGGCTTTTTCTGCATTATTTTCAATTACGTTATCGTTTAAAACCTCTCGCTCTTCTGATTTTGTTACCGCAATATGTCCCGCTTCGTGCACTAAATCGCCAGGGTATTTAAGCTTTTGCAAATCAATTTGCAGGACGCCATTTTTAATTTGGATACCGGGCAAAAAGGTTTCTGTTTCAATTTCGGTGAAATTATATTGAATGGAAATTTCATCAAAAAACTGAAAAATCTGTTCCAAAACCGAGTCGCGTTCTTTCCCCTGTTCCATTAAAGCTCCTTTTGTAATTGCAGTATCATTTCCCTGGAAATTTCGGTATCCATCAATTTCAATTGTTCAATCATTTGCAATTTTGTTTCTCGGGAATATTCAGGTTGGACGTTTTCAGCTTCAAAATTATAGCCACTTTCCGCAAATAATTTATCAGACCAATCATTGCGCAAACAGTCCATCACCAAGTGGATTCTATCAGTTTTTCCTTCGTTGCGAACGCTGTGTGGCAAGTTGAAATTGCCGTACCAACATTCTTCGGGAAGCATTTTTACTTCTTCATGATTGACAAAAAAATGAACCCCTTCATTCGTAATAATTGGAATGTGAATCCTGAAAATCCCATCTTCATAGCCCAAATTATAATCCGTGTGCTCTTTAATAATGCTGCCAGGTTTTAAATTTAAAAGTCTGATTGATATCTTTTCGCATTCAAAAGAATCGATAATTGCTTTGAAATAGGTACATTTTTGAAGCAGCTCCGTGTCTCTATATTTTTTTTCGGTTTGTGGAAGCGCAAAAATATTGTTCATTTCGCCATTTTGGGAACGCAGCGAGATTGAGGTCCAATCTCCGGAATAATCATTTTTGTTGAAGTGTGAAGTGAATTCATACTTTTTACATACCTCCAAATCCTTAAGAAGTTTTTCTTCCGAAAAGTGAAAAGGCAATTTCAAAAAAGCAGTTTTCATAAAATGAAAGCGTTGGTTCACCTGCCAAATTACGGCATTTTTAGTACTTTTAGAAAAAATAATATATCAGAATGAAAAGTGCTAAAACTTATATTGAAAAAAACAAAGAACGGTTTTTGGATGAATTGATCGAACTGTTGAAAATACCTTCCATCAGCGCCGATTCAGCTTACAAAAAAGACGTTTTAAAAACTGCGGAAGCCGTAAAAAAGCAACTTGCAAAAGCGGGATGCGATTCGGTGGAAATCTGTGAAACGCCGGGTTACCCTATTGTTTACGGCGAAAAGATAATTGATAAAAAACTGCCGACCATTTTGGTTTACGGCCATTACGACGTGCAACCGCCAGATCCGTTAAATTTGTGGGACAGTCCGCCGTTTGAGCCGGTCATCAAAAAAACAAAATTGCATCCCGAAGGCGCCATTTTTGCACGTGGAAGTTGTGACGACAAAGGCCAAATGTATATGCACGTAAAGGCTTTGGAGTATATGACCAAAACCGACCAATTGCCCTGCAACGTAAAATTTATGATTGAAGGTGAGGAAGAAGTTGGCAGTAGTAGTTTGGGGTGGTTCGTCAGCAAAAACAAAAAGAAATTGGCCAACGATGTTATCTTGATTAGTGACACGGGAATGATTGCGAAAGATGTACCGTCAATAACCACAGGCCTTCGCGGCTTAAGTTATGTGGAAGTGGAAGTTACCGGCCCAAATCGTGATCTGCACAGTGGTTTGTACGGTGGTGCAGTGGCCAACCCGATAAACGTTTTAACAAAAATGATTGCCTCGCTTCACGATAAAAACAATCATATTACCATTCCCGGATTTTATGATGATGTGGAAAAACTTTCCAAAAAAGAACGCGAGAAAATGGCGGAAGCACCCTTCAGCCTTGAAAATTATAAGAAAGCTTTGGACATTGACGCTGTTTATGGCGAAAAGGGATATTCCACCAACGAACGCAATAGTATCCGCCCCACATTGGACGTAAACGGCATTTGGGGCGGCTACATAGGCGAAGGAGCCAAAACGGTAATTGCAAGTAAAGCTTTTGCAAAAATTAGTATGCGTTTGGTACCAAACCAAGATTGGAAAAAGATTACGGAACTATTTACTAAACATTTTGAGAGCATTGCTCCGGAAGGCGTGCGCGTAAAAGTAAAACCGCATCATGGCGGGCAGGCGTATGTTACGCCGATTGACAGTTTGGGCTATAAAGCCGCTGAAAAAGCGTACGAAGAAACTTTTGGAAAAACCCCAATTCCGCAGCGAAGTGGCGGAAGTATTCCAATTGTAGCATTGTTTGAAAAGGAACTGAAAAGCAAAACCATATTAATGGGCTTTGGATTGGACAGCGATGCCATCCACTCACCCAATGAGCATTTCGGAATTTGGAATTATTTAAAGGGAATTGAAACCATTCCGCAATTCTACCATTATTTTACTGAGTTGAGTAAGTAAATTTCAAATCAGCTAAGTTTTATTTAAAAGCATTATTTAAAATCCCCAGATTGTATCCATACAGGCGTGAATACTGATAATCAATAAATTCGCTACCTTTAGGATTAAATATAGCTAACCAAATATTTTGAGTTTTGAAGAGGGGGAGAAGTTTTTGGAATGAACTAAAACGGCGCAATGTAATAAAGGGGGCCATTTCCTATTTAGTGGTGTCGTGGCTCCTTATTCGCATTGCAGCCCTGCTAAAGGACATTTTAGAAATGCCTCTTTGGATTTCCAAAAGTCTATTCTATCTGCTTTTAATAGGTTTTCCAATATATTTATTGCTTACTTGGGTTTTTGAATTTACACCAACTGGTTTAAAGCGAACCAGTAAAGTAGCCGAATCTGCTTCCATTCGAAAAAAGACTGGAAAAAAACTCAATAAAATTATAATTGGAATATTAGCGCTTATTCTTGTTGTTCTGGTTATTGACAGGTTTATTATAACCGATAAAAAACGTGAAAATACTTTTGCCACCCCTGCAATAGCAATGAATTCCAAAACCATTGCGGTACTTCCATTTGAGGATTTTTCTGAGAAAAACGACAACGAATATTTTGCGGATGGGCTTACAGAAGAACTTCTGAATTTATTATCGCAGATCAAAAATCTGAAAGTTACTTCCCGCACCTCAACCTTTTCGTTTAAAGATTCAGAACTCCAGATTCCTGAAATTGCAGAAAAACTAAACGTTACGTATGTCTTGGAAGGTAGCGTGCGCAAATCTGGAAACCTACTTCGTATTACCGCACAGCTTATTGAAGCAAAAGAAGATAAGCACCTATGGTCTGAAACGTATGATAGAAATATGGATAACATATTTGCAATACAGGACGAGGTCTCAGAAGCCGTGGTAAAAGCACTGGAGCTAAATCTGCTGGATTCAAAACCGCTTCCGAAGTCCAAAAAAACCAATCCCGAAGCCTATAAACTTTATTTGCAGGCCGTGCACGCATATAATTTTTCCAGCGATGAACAGAAACTGGTAGAAGCTGTTGCTCTAGCCAAACAAGCACTGGAAATGGACAGTAAGTACGTGCCGGCCTGGCTGCTGCTTTCAAGAGTGTATGAAACCCAGGCCAACAATGGAACCCTAGGTTTTAAGCAGGGCTATACTTTAGCAAAGGATGCTGCAAAAAAAGTATTGGAAATAGACCCCGAAAATGCATTGGCCTATGCATATTTGGCAGATTATGAATTAAGCTATGACTGGAATTTTACCAAAGCCCAACAATTAAATGCAATAGCCCTAAAACTGGACGGCTCTAATCCCGAAATAATAAGCCTTACATCTACGCTTGCACTGGCTTTGGGCAAGGTGGATAGTGCCGTTAGACTTCAGGAATATTCAGCAAGTTTAGACCCCCTAAATCCCGACTCCTATTATCAGTTGATGAATGCATATTATTGCGCAGACCAGTTAGACAAAGCCGTGGCAGCTTCCAAAAAGTGTATAGAATTACAGCCCAATCGCTATGCCGTGCATTATTATTACGCGCGTATCTTATTGCAGCAAAACAGAACTGAAGCCGCTTTGGAAGCTATTAAAAGAGAAGAAGATGAAGGATGGAGCCTGCAAATTTATGCCGACATATATTATAAATTGGGCGATATGGAAAAATCTAATGCCTATATGCAGGAACTTATTGCAAAATACACTAATGATATGGCCTATCAAATTGCAGAAAGCTATTCCTTTAGAAATGATACCGAAAATGCTTTTAAATGGTTGGATAAGGCATACGAAGTACACGATGTGGGATTGAACGAAGTCTTGTCTGAACCTCGCTTTAGAAATCTGCACAACGATAAAAGATGGCAAAAATTTATTGACAAAATGGGCTTCCCTATAACTGATAACGGCACACCATGAACCTTAATGATTTTTTTAACGAGCTAAAAAGAAGAAACGTCTTTAAAGGCACGGTTTCATATTTGGTATTTTCTTGGGTTCTGCTTCAGGTTATAGCTATACTCACCCCTATCATCAATGCTCCCGTTTGGTTTGGAAAAATGATTTTAATTATTTTGATTGTTTTGCTCCCGGTATGGGTCTGTATTTCATGGTTTTTTGAAATTACGGCAGACGGTATCAAAAAGACCAAGAATGTTCCAAAGGAAAAATCCATTGCCAAAAAAACGGGACAGAAACTCAATACCTTCATTATTGCCTTTTTAGCATTGGCGATAATTTTATTGTTTGTAGATAGGTTTCGGTTGCGATCCCAAAAAAATGAACCCACCATTGCGCTGGAGACGAATCCTGAAAAATCCATAGCTGTTTTGGCGTTTTCAGACATGTCGCCTGACAATCAGCAAGGTTATTTTGCAGATGGTTTAGCAGAAGAGGTGTTAAATTCCCTTGTTAAGATAAACGAACTGCAAGTTACTTCGCGCACATCAGCCTTTTCATTCAAAAATAAAGCAATGGGCTTGCCAGAAATAGCAAAAGCATTAAAGGTGGCATACATCCTGGAAGGCAGCGTACGCTCACAGGACAGCATTATAAGGGTAAGTGTAAACCTGGTTGAGACAAAGGGCGACAATAATATTTGGTCACAGACTTGGGAAAAAGAGTTAAAAAACATTTTTAAGATTCAAAATGAAATTGCCAAGGCAGTAGCTGAAAATCTTCAATTGCGTATTTTGGATAAAATAATTCCGAAGGTAAAAGAATCAAACACCCAAGCCTACACCTTGTTTTTGGAAGGTCGTTATATATTTCACAATAACTATGACGATTCATCTTTGCTAAAAGCTGAACAATTATTGAAAAAATCTTTGGCTATGGATTCCACATACGCTCCGGCCTTAATAACGTTGGGCAATATTTACCACACAAAAAATAATTTCGGAATTATTAATTATGAAGAAGCTAAAAAGCTAACCTATCAAGTTGCAGAAAAAGCAATAAGAGCAGACAGCACCTATGCGGAAACTTATGCCTTTCTGTCTTTATTATCTTTGGAATACGAAAATGATATTGGTAAAGCTGGAAGACTTGCTGAAAAAGCTTTGCGTTTAGAAGCCCATAATGAAACCGCTTTGCACAGGGCTTCAGAAGTAGCGCTTCTAAGGGGCAATACCGAAGAGGCCATTGCTATCCATAAAAAAGTAATTACGCTGGATCCTATAAATGCTGGTAATTATTACAGTTTAGCCAACACCTATTATATGGCGAAAAACTTCAAGGATGCCGAAATAGCCATAAAGAAATCCATTGACTTAAATCCCAATCAAGATGTTGCGTACTCATTATATGCGCTAATACTAATGAACCAGAAACGTTATAATGAAGCCTTAGAGGTCATTAAGAAAGAACCTTTGGAAGGGTTTAGGCTTCATGTAGAGGCTATAGCCTACCATTTTCTGGGTGATAAGGAAAAATCCAATTCCGCGTTGACTAAAATGATCAATGAATATGAAAAAGCATGGAGTTTTCAAATTGCGGGAACTTATGCAGTGCTCCAAGACAAAGAAAAAATGTACTATTGGTTGGAAAAAGCACGGACATACAATGATCTTGGACTCATCGAACTACCGAACGAACCTATGTTTGAAGCCTATAGGAACGAGAATCGCTTTAAGGAATTTATGAAAAAATTAGACTATAAATATTAGTCTATATTTTCTTCACAAAATCAGTAATTATCACAATCTGCTGCCCATCAACTTTGCCTTCAATGTATTTCTCGTTTTCATGATCGAGGGAAATTCTGCGCACTGCCGTGCCCTGTTTGGCTACCATACTACTTCCCTTCACTTTTAAATCTTTTATTAAAACCACAGAATCACCCGCTTCCAAAATAACGCCGTTACTGTCGCGGTGAATAACTGCATCTGCTTTTGCTTCTGCCACTCCAGCCTTAGCCCATTCTTTTGTCTCGTCTTCCAAATACATCATATCCAGCAAATCCTGCGGCCAGCCTTCAGTTTTTAATCTGTTCAACATGCGCCACGCCATAACCTGCACAGCAGGAACGGTGCTCCACATACTATCATTCAAACAGCGCCAGTGATTGGGTTCAACTTTTTCGGGATCTTCAATTTGTTCATTGCAAGTGTTGCAAATAAAAATGCTTGTTTCCGCCACATTTGTTGGAGAGCTTGGCACTTCATAAACATTTAAATTTTCTTCAGAACCGCAAAGTTCACATTTATTATCGCTTCGCTGTTGTAATTCTTTTTCTGAGATCATTTTTTTAAAATTTGTGCAAATATAAACTATTCTGCTTTGAGTTAAGTCGAGCACTTCGCCTGCGCTCAGCATGACAAGGTTGGAATTTGGAATTTGCTATTTAGAATTTTCTGACCTCTACATTTGTAGAATTAAAATTTTTGTTCTACGTTTGTAGAATACAAATATATTTCAATGATGGCTTTATCAAATTCCGAAGAACAATTAATGCAGATTTTGTGGAAGCAGGAACGCGCTTTTATGAAAGATTTAGTTGATGCGTATCCTGACCCAAAGCCAGCAACAACAACTGTTGCCACACTTTTAAAGCGAATGCAGGATAAGAAGTTTGTAGATTATAAACAACTTGGGCGCTCTCGTGAATATTTCCCATTGGTGAAAAAGAAGGATTACTTTTCAAAACACGTTAATGGGTTGATTAAAAATTTCTTCAATAATAGTCCGTCGCAGTTTGCTTCGTTTTTTACCGAAGAGACCAATCTTTCCAAAAAAGAGTTGGAAGCGCTTAAAACATTAATCGATTCTGAAATTAAAAAGAAGTAGTTATGGAACTATATTTACTGAAATCCGCAGCCATTCTTGCCGTCCTTTTCGCCTTTTATAAAGTTGCTTTGGAAAACACCTCCATGCACACTTTTAAGCGTTTTTATCTCTTCGGAAGTTTATTTGCCGCTTTTCTAATTCCGCTTATCACTTTTACCAGTTATGTGGAAGTTTCGCCCATCGTGCCCATTTATTCCGAAGTAACTCCGCAATTAAATTATACTGAAGTTGAACAAACCTTAAATTACTGGCCGTTCGTGCTTTGGGCGATTTATGGCTTGGGAGTGCTGTTTTTCAGCATTAAATTTTTCAGAAATCTTTTTGGATTAATCCAACAAATTCGGAAAAACCCAAAATATAAAAACACCCCTTTTATAAATGTGCTTTTAAAGGAAGCTATAATTCCGCACACATTTTTCAACTATATATTTCTGAACAAAAAGCAATTCGAAAACCGTGAAATACCGCAGGAAGTCATATTTCACGAAGAAACCCACGCGCGCCAGAAACACAGTTTGGACATTATTTTTGTTGAAATATTGCAGATCGTGTTTTGGTTCAATCCACTGTTCCATTTCATCAAAAAAAGCATCAAACTGAACCACGAATTTTTGGCGGACCGTGCCGTTTTGAAAGCCGGCGCAGAAACCTCAGCATATCAAAAAATACTTCTTGCATTCTCATCTCCCGATAGCTATCGGGATGCAGCTACGCCTTCACTGGCGCATTCCCTGAATTATTCATCAATCAAAAAACGATTTACCGTTATGAAAACACACACTTCAAAAAGAGCCATTTGGCTTAGAAGCTTATTGATTTTACCGTTGCTATCTGTATTAATTTATGGATTTAGCACGAAGGAAGTTTTAGCGAAGTTCTCTGAAAATAACACAACAATTATAACTGACACCATTGAGGATATAAAGATTGTTATTGATAAAGATTCTAAGCTTACTTTAAATGGAATACCCGTTGATTTTGAAAATTTAAAAAGTGAAATAAATAAACGAAATATACATTTAAGCACAGATCAAAAACAAAAATATATTTCTGGGAATGTGGGTTTTTACAACGAAAACGATAAGGATAAAGCTGAAAAGATTATAGAAATATTCTATGCCAGCAACCTTAGGAAGATTAGCATGTCCAATATAAAAAACTTAGAGGATGCAAATTTGGATACAAATGTTATAGTAAATTCATATTCTGGAAAAACTGTTACAGAAGCTGAAGTTTTATATCAAGAATACTTAAGGGATCTTGAAAAATTTAAAGCGGCAGGAACCAATGTAAAAAATGACGGAAACAATCCTTGGTCAGTTCAAATAGATGAACCTGAACAAAGAGATGAAAATACTGGAAAAATAATTCAGCAAAAAGCCACCGAAGCTGAATTGGCAGAATACAACAAATTAGCAAAAAAATATAATGCGGTGGATATTGAAAAGCGAAAAATTCCACTGAAAGATCTGAAGGTTTTAGAAACCATTTATAGAAAAATGACCGATGCGCAAAAAGCAAAAGCGCAGCCTTTTCCAGAATGTTTTCCGCCGCCTCCACCTCCTCCGCCAAAACCACCAAAAGTAAAAATGGGCGAAAAAAGTGATATTCCACCGCCGCCGCCAGCCCCAAAGGTTTCTAAAACACCATCAGCAGAAAACGGAAATTTATATATGGCTCCCGAGGCTCCGCCAGCGCCAATTGCAGACCCAGTGGAATATGTAAAGGAATTGGGGAAACGGGGAGCTACTTTTTACATAGGCCCACATAAATACAGTACAGACGAAGCGATTGAAATGGTGAAAAAAAGCACGAACGATGTTACTATAGATGTAAGCCAATATCCGATAGTTCATTTAGGCGGATGCTAAATTAATTACCAAATATTATTAAAAAAAATGCTTCCAAAATTTATAGTTTGGAAGCATTTTTTCCTTGTTGGAATTTTTAAAGTTTATTCCAAGTGTCGTTCAAAACATTTACATCGGGCAGCATTTTATTGGGATCCAAAACCACGCGCTGTACTTGTTTGGTCGTTTTTAAAAGGTGCGTCCAACTATTGCCGCGCTGCCAGATTTCAACGGGAAGCGAGATTTCTTCTTTTGAATTGTCATCATAAATCACCTGAAGCTGCACCGGCATCGGGATTTGCCCATCGTTTTCAACTGTAATCAAATAATTTCCGCTGTAAGATTTCACTTCAGAAATACCCAAATCTATGTTGCCATTACCGTAAAACCACCCTTTCCAAAACCAGGAAAGATCTTCGCCCGCAACGTTTTCCATATGGTTGAAAAAATCGTTCGGTTGCGGATGTTTATACGCCCATGTGTGAATGTAGCTTCTAAAGGCATTGTCAAAACGCTGCCCTCCCAAAATATATTCGCGAAGCAAGTAAAGACCCACTGCGGGTTTGTAATAAGCGGTATAAGCCAAATTCATTGCATTGGCCACATCAGGATAGGTATCAATGCTCTCACGGTTTTCGTACATTAAATAGCGCACTATGTTTTTCGGATTATCAGTAGTTGTTGGGAATTCACCATTGTTAAAAGCCTCGGTACTATAATGGTTTATAAAAGTGTTGAAACCCTCGTCCATCCACGGATAGCGGCGCTCGTTGCTGCCCACGATCATCGGGAACCAATTGTGCCCGAATTCGTGATCGGTAACGCCCCAAAGATCCTCGCCCTTACTTTGGTAGTGACAAAAACTAACGCCGGGATATTCCATACCGCCCACGCTTGCCGCTACATTTATTGCATTGTGATAGGGATAAGTAAAATATGTTTTAGAGTAAAACTCAACCGAAGCTTTTGTAAATTCCGTTGAGCGCGACCAAGCATTTTTACCGTCGCTTTCCTTTGGGTAAACTGATTGTGCCAATCCTGTTTTGCCATCGCCAAGATTCATGCGCGCGGCGTCCCAAATAAATGCTTTGGAAGCGGCCCAGGCCACATCGCGGGTGTTTTCCATTTTGAAATGCCAGGTGAGCATGCCATCGGTCTTCACAGAAGCAACAGACTTGCCAACTTCTTCCGGCTTTATGATGTAAACGGTTTTATCGCTTTTCTCAGCTTGTGCCCAGCGGGTTTGCTGTTCTTTTGTAAGTACATCTTTGGGGTTTTGTAAAACCCCGGAACATACTACCGTTTGATTGGCTGGTGCGGTAATTTTCACGTCGTAATTTCCATATTCACAGTAGAACTCACCTGCTCCTAAATAGGGATCAGTATTCCACCCCACTACATCGTCAAAAACGGCCACGCGCGGATACCATTGCGCAATGGCGTAAATAGTTCCGTCCTTTACTTCCAGTCTGCCCATGCGGTCCATTCCTTCAACGGGAACCTTAAATTTGAAATCCATTTTTATTTCAACTCTACCTCCTTTAGCTTCCAAAGGTTTATCCAACCAAAGTTGCATACGCGTATCGGTAATTATATGTTTTGAAGAAGTTCCGGTCTTGGTTTTTGCCGAAACATTTTTCAACTCAAAACCACCTTCCACGTCGCCACTGTAACGATTGCCCTGAACTGGAGTTGTCAAAGTTCCTCGGGAGTTTTCAGTGAAACGGTTTTGTTCAAGATATAACCAAATAAAATCTAAGGTCTCCGGGCTATTATTTGTGTAATATATAGTTACATTTCCTGAAACCGTGTGCGTTTTATCATCAAGCGTGGCTTCCAAATTATAATCGGCCGAGTTCTGCCAATATTCCGGCCCTGGTTTTCCCGAAGCGGTACGGTAAACATTACCTTGTCTGTATGAAAAATTATCAAAAAGATGTTGGTTGTCTTGTTTTACTTCCTGTGCAAATAATGTAAACGAGATTGTTGTGAGAAGCAGTGAAACCAAAAAACTGCAGGTGAAATATTTCATTAGTGTTCAGCTTTAAAAATAAACGGCTAATGTACTAAATGCTATGTAAAAATGCTGTTAAAGAATTGTCATTGCGGAGGTAAAAGGGCATAAAAAAAACCTCCAAAAAAAGGAGGCTTTCTTAGTAGCGGGAACAGGACTCGAACCTGTGTCCGCCGCGGCGGATATAGGCTTGACGAGCTATTCAAAATGTACGTTTTTGGCGATCCATTCCCTTCCGACGCCCGTCTTTAGGTATTTTTCAAAACACATGGCCTCATTTTTGGTCTTAAAAAAACGTACGAAGACCACGCTCCAGGGCCTATAACGGACTGTCCAACCTTTTTCCGAAAGTGCATTATGCGATTTAAAACGTTCGATCAGGTTTGAGGTATAGCCCTTATAAAGTTTTTTCGTTTTAGACGAAGCCAGTATGTAAACCACGTATTCTTCCATCTATGCAAAAAACAAAAAAGCCCCAAGTTTCCTTGGGGCTATGTTGTAGCGGGTACAGGACTCGAACCTGTTTCCGCCGCGGCGGATATGGGCTTGACGAGCTATCCAAAATGTATGTTTTTGGCGATCCATTCCCTCCCGACGCCCGTCTTGAGGTATTTTTCAAAACACATGGCCTCCTTTTTGGTCTTAAAAAAACGTACGAAGACCACGCTCCAGGGCCTATAACGGATTGTCCAACCTTTTTTCGAAAGTGCATTATGCGATTTAAAACGTTCGATCAGGTTTGAGGTATGGCCCTTATAAAGTTTTTCCGTTTTAGACGAAGCCAGTATGTAAACCACGTATTCTTCCATCTATGCAAAAAATAAAAAAGCCCCAAGTTTCCTTGGGGCTATGTTGTAGCGGGAACAGGACTCGAACCTGTGACCTTCGGGTTATGAGCCCGACGAGCTACCTACTGCTCTATCCCGCGATATGGACGGCAAAGATACGAAGCTTTTTAGAGTTTACAAGGAAGAAATACTAAATTTTTCAAAAATAAAAACCCTTTCATTTTTCGATGCCTTTCTTTACTTATATTTAAAAGATGAAAAAGAACTATAGAAAAATTATTTACGGCATTCTGGCATTGTGTGCGGTTTTCCTGATAGGAACAATAGCAGCCAATTTAATTGTTAAAAATAAGGTTGAGGATTTTATAAAGAACCGATTGCCGCAAAATATGACCAGAGCCTATGATGAAATTTCCGTAGAAACTTTTGGCGGCTCACTCTCCATCACCAATGCCTCACTTATCATTAAAAACAAAAGGAATGAGGCGCAACATACGTTTGTAAACGTCGAAAAACTTAAAATTTCCGATGTAAGCTATTGGGATTATTTAATCCACAATGAAATACACATAGAAAACATCACCCTCGAAAATCCGACGATAGCTTATTACCAAGATCGGGTCCAAAAAAGCGAAAACAGCACGGATGGCGGTCTAATTTCAATTTACAAACCAATTATAATCGACAATCTGAAAATAAACCATACCAAACTGGCCATTTTTGAAAAAGGACAGGATTCCACAAAACTCTATACCAAAGGCCTTTCCGTGGAAATTAATGGTATTAAAATAGACAACAACACCATTGCCCGAAAAATACCGCTTGATTATAAAAACTACGAGGCTAAGAGCGATACGCTTTTCGTAAAGGTAAGCGCATTTGAGAATCTGACCGTACAGGATTTTTCCATCCAAAACCGCACTGCCAATTTTAAAAATTTAGAGCTAAAAACAAAGTATTCAAAACAGGAATTGTCAAAACTGATTTCGAAAGAGCGCGATCATTATGACCTTTCAGTACCATCGCTGTCGGTAGAAGGAATTGATTTTGGTTTTAAGCAAAATCGTTTTTATGCAAAAAGTAAAAAGGTTTCCCTAACCGAACCTTCACTGGAACTATTTCGGGATAAACTGGTGGCCGATGAGACCAAGACAAAGCCTTTGTACAGCAAAATGCTTCGGGAGCTTCCATTCGCGCTCACTGTGGATTCCCTTAAAATATCGGACGCGAAAATAGTTTATGAAGAACGTCAAAATGCAGAAAACATGGGCGGCTCCATCAATTTTGAAAACTTAAATGCCGAAATGGCCAACGTGAGCAACACTTATAATAGCCCTACCAAAACAGAAATAAAAATAAAATCCAATTTTATGGAAAAAACCCCCATCACAGTAAATTGGAGTTTTGACGTTCAAAATACGGAAGACCAGTTTCAATTTAGGGCTGAAGTGGGGCAGCTTGTTGCTGAAAGGTTAAACAGTTTTACAGAACCAAATCTAAAAGTAATGCTGGAAGGTAACACCAACAAAACTTATTTTACAATTGATGGAAATAATACCAGCTCAACAATAGATATGAAAATAAACTATTCAGACTTTAAGGTAACTTTGTTGCAAAAAGACGGAAAAGAAAAAAATAAGTTTCTCTCGACGATAGCTAATATCTTTATTTCAAAAAACAGCGAGAAAAAAGATGAGTTTTACAAAGAAGGAAAAGCAAATGCCACTCGTAACAAATCTAAATCAGTTTTTAATTTTTTGTGGATAAACGTTAAGGAAGCTCTTATTAAAATTTTGATTTAAACAAAAGCTTAATGACTGATCCACTGTATAGCGTCCAGTCTTTGTTGTGTAGGGAAAATTCGAAGTTCGGCATTGAAAAAAAGCTTTTCGAGCGTACTTACAATCTGCAACCATTTACGATCCGTCACTACAGCCACTCTATCAAAACGGTTTCCGGTTTTAATTTTAAACGGTAAGCTTTTAATAACAGCTTTAAGTGAAATATCTGCATTAATAGTATCTTCTATATATAGACTCACCTTATCATAGACCTCAAGTTTATTATTTACTTCTATTTGGATTTTTTCTACTGAACCTTCATCATACGGGCCATCAACAATAAAACCAATAATATTATCTGCGAGCGTGAAAGAGGAGATCATAGGGAAGTATGTCAGGTTTGTTTCTATAAATTTATGAAATTAAAACTTACTGACCAATACTGTTCGCTGAAAAGCCAATAAGTTCGCCATCTTGAAAGGTTACTTCCAATTCAATGGGGTTGCAACAAATCTCACAATCCTCAATATATTTTTGATGCCGAACCGAAGTATCCAGCAACATCGAAATTTCTTCCCAACAATGGGGGCATTGAAAAAAGTGTTCGTACATAGCTATTATTTCAATAAATCATTTTCCCCCAGCTCTTTCTCTAGGGCTTCTTTTACAAATTTATACCCTGCGTTTTTTGCGTAAAAGAAATTTGCCAAAAAAGAAAGAAACTTGTTCTTCAGCAAATGTTTCACTATCAGCCCGATTCTATCCTTGATTTTGGATTTGTAACGGCTTTCAAATTCTGAAAAGGATAATTTTGGGTACGGCAAGTCCTGAATTTCGGCATCCTTTCCGTAGTTTATTTTATCCACCTGGTTGTCAAAATTCCTCAGGACGCGCATATCGGGTATAATAGGAAAAAACTTTTCGCCATTGGGATCCATTGCAGGCACCGAAAATTGATACCTATCCTTTATGGCGCTATTTGGTACAATGCTCAAACGCTTTTCAATATCTTCAGAAGCTACCGCGAAATAATACCGCAAAAAAACTTGGCAATTCTTTCGACCCAGCTGAAAATCGTGCTCCCGAAAATCTCGACTCAAAAAGCCTGCAAAACCACCAATGGGAGCAGCAGCCAAATCATTTTTGGGACGAACCCACTTCCCGTCCTTTTCAATTTTACGAATAGGTTCAATTAAAAATTTAGTCCGATCGGTCATGTCCAGCGCGTCCAAAATACCATCCTGGTTGAACATTACTTGATTGCGAAGCGCTTTTAAAAGCCCTCCTGCTATGCTCATAATTCCACTGCCACTTTCAGCAACGTCGTGATCTTTGTTCGGAAACGGATCTATCATTATTACTCCATACTTGCAAGCTTCAATACTCTTTGGGTTCTTTTCCCGTAAAACTTTCAGTCCAATTCCGTAGGGTTCGTTATTAATGACACCACCATCCACAGAGTTGAATTTATAAATAGCGCCTTCGGGTAAAAGTGGTTCGATGCCCTTGGATTTATTGAACAAATATTTCGGGTACCGTTTGATGTATTCCGAAGAAATAGCAACCTCCCGTGATTTTAAACCAATTGGAAATGCTGCGGTACTCAACGTGGCATCTTTTAAATATTGAAGATGTGTTTCGTTTGAAAGATCGAGCACATAGTACAGTTCGTCTTCCTTTGTAGGTATCCCGGTGGGATATTTATCATTCTTTAACTTATATCTGAAAAAACCACCGTGATTTGTGATAACCGTTCCTTTCGAAGTATCGCGCCCGCTATCATCAAAATTTACCATAAAGTTGATACCGCGCAGGTTGGTCGTAGTCAAAATCACGTCCAGACTGTCTGAGGCGTATTTGGGAATTTTACGTTGCTCACGGACCGCCAACGCTTCATCGGCAATTACATCTATTGCTTGGGTATTCAGCAGGGACCGTACTTCGCCGTACTCTTTTAAATCACCATTGTTCAGCAGTTTGTCCACCGTACTATTTTCAGCGGTGTTGCCCATATCTACCCAGCTTTTGTAGAAAATATTATCGGTTCCTGAGGGATTGTCTTTGTTGAAACTTTTGAACTTTTTGTCGGCCAAGGCCATAAATGTCAACGAGCCCGAAATTCCACCTGCCGAAGAGCCGCTTATTACGTCAATTTCCACTTGATGCATCGGGATGGTGTGATCATAATCTGGATGTGCAACTCCAAGTTTTCGATTTTTCTCCTTGGCCTTTTCCCAAAGGTCGAGTGTTTCAATTAAATAATCCAAAACGCCAGCAGTATAAGCTCCCGCAGATACCGCCCCGGCCATAGTGATACAAAGTTTGAATGTGTTTTCGTTTTCCATAATCCCCACGATTTGTTTAACCTGTTAAAAAAGAACAAGTTAAGATAAATAATCGAAAGAAATTACAGGATTTTTCCTGTTTTTAGGATAGGGATTCCACTGTTTCCTGAAGCACTTCCCACTCTTCCATCAGCTTTTTTAGCTTCTTTTTCTTTTCTTGGTACTTGTCAAAAAAGTGTGGCTTTGCAATAGTTTCTTCGTAATTTATAAGAAGTTCGGTGTCAATAGTTGCAATCTCTTTTTCCAAAGAAGAAATTGCCGATTCCACGTTGCTGAGCTTGTTTTTTACCGATTTCAGTTTTTTCTGAATTTCATATTCCTCGCCCGCGGTTCTCTTTTCTTTTACTTCGGAAACCACCGTCTTTTTTTCAGCCTCCCGAAGATTTTGGAGGTTTCGCTGCTCAAGAAAATAATTAACATCGCCTAAATATTCCTTTATGTGATGGTCTTTAAATTCGTATACTTTATTGGTCAACCCTTGCAGAAAATCACGATCGTGGGAAACCAAAAGCAAGGTTCCCTCAAAACTTCTTAAAGCATCTTTCAGTACGTTTTTGGATTTTATGTCGAGGTGGTTTGTAGGTTCATCCATCACCAAAACGTTAAAAGGTTGCAACAGCAATTTTGCCAATGCCAATCGGTTTCTTTCGCCCCCGCTCAGCACGCGCACAAATTTTTCAACTTCATCTCCACGAAAAAGAAAAGAACCGAGAATATCACGCACACGGCTTCGGTTTTTTTCATTGGCGGCATCAATCATCGTGTCAAGTACAGTTTTGCTACCATCGAGATAATCGGCTTGGTTTTGGGCAAAATAGCCAATCTGAACATTATGGCCCAAAGTGAGTTTTCCGCCGTGCTCAATTTCGCCAACAATAATCTTTGCCAAAGTAGATTTACCTTGACCGTTTTGACCTACAAAGGCAATTTTGCTATCGCGATCTACCAAAAGATCAACACTCTTCAAAACTTTTTTATCTCCATAGTTTTTGGAAATATTTTCGGCTTCAATCACTACTTTTCCCGGGGTGATTGACACCGGAAAACGCAGCGTCATCACACTGTTGTCGTCTTCATCTACTTCAATACGGTCTATTTTGTCCAGTTTTTTTATGAGCGACTGTGCCATCGTCGCCTTACTTGCCTTTGCGCGAAATTTATCTATCAATTTTTCAGTCTGTTCAATCTGCTTTTGCTGATTTTTTTGCGAAGCTAATTGTTGCTCACGCAATTCATTCCGAAGTACTAAATACTGTGTATATGGTTTGTTGAAATCGTAAATTTTTCCAAGGGAAATTTCAATGGTACGATTGGTCACGTTGTCCAAAAACATTTTATCGTGGGAAACGATTACAACGGCGCCCGCATATCCTTTTAAAAATTCCTCCAACCAAAGAATGGATTCAATATCCAAGTGGTTTGTAGGCTCATCCAGCAGCAGGATATCGTTGTTTTGAAGCAGGAGCTTCGCCAGTTCAATACGCATACGCCACCCGCCGGAAAAAGTTTCAGTTAGTTTTGTAAAATCTTCCCGCTGAAAGCCCAAACCTTGTAGAATGCGTTCGGTTTCGCCTTGATAATTATAGCCACCGTGAATTTCGTATTGGTGCTGCACTTCGTTTAAATCTACCATAAGTTGATGATAGCTGTCACTTTCGTAATCAGTGCGCTCGGCGAGTTGGGTGTTTATTTCGGCAAGCTGTTTTTCAAGTCTTTTTATTTCAGTGAAAGCTTCGTAAGATTCCTCCAAAACCGTGCGTCCTTTTTCAAAATCGATATCCTGTTTTAAAAACCCAATGGATATTTCTTTATCAGTCGCTATTTGGCCACTGTCATATTCCTGTTCTCCCGCGATAATTTTTAAAAGCGTTGATTTGCCCGCACCATTTTTTCCAACCAATCCTACCCGATCGCCAGGTTTTAATTGGAAGGTAATTTTCTCGAACAAGTAGTCGCCTTGAAAGGAAACCGATAAATTGTGGATATTGACCATTATAAAGGACTAAAATTTCTGCAAAGATGCTTAATTTTGCACTGCTAAAAAAACTGATTATGCAATTCCTCAAAGGCTCCAAACTCTACAGTATATTTACGGGAACTTGCCCAGTGTGCCATAAAGGTGAAATGTACGTTGAACGCAATCCTTACAAACTCTCAAAAGCCTTGAAAATGCACGAGCGCTGCAGCCATTGCAACACAAAATTTAAAATTGAGCCTTCCTTTTTTTACGGTGCAATGTACGTGAGCTATGCAGTGGGCGTGGCCATTGCGGTTGCTACTTTTATCATTGCTTATTTTTTTATCGGGTTGGATAGAAACTATACCTTCTTTGCCATTATAGGCACCTTGGTTGTGATGCTTCCGCTTATTTTAAGAATTTCGCGAAATATTTGGATCAACTTTTTTATGAAATACAATAAAAGCAAAGCCGAAGCCTAATTTAAAGCTTTCACAACATTCTCGTAATATTCATCTCTTTGGGAAGTGGTATATCATTTTCCAAATAATTAAAAAGGATTTCCGAAAGTAAGGGTGCCATCAAAAAACCGCGGGAGCCCAAACCATTAAAAAATATGAAGTTCGGGTTTTCTTTCAAGCTTCCCAGTAAGGGCCTATGATCCTTGGTAGTGGGCCTTACACCCGCAGTATGTCCTATTAATTGGAAAGGGCAATTAATAACGGTTTTCAATTTTAATAGTATTTCTTCTTTTGCTTCGTTTGTAGTATGAAGGCTGTAATCATCACGGCTGTATGTTGCCCCAACTTTGTATTGGTCATTCCCCAATGGAATTAAATACACGGGGCCTTTTAAAAGCGTTTTCAGCTTAAGTTCCGGAGCTTTAATAATTAGGTATTCGCCTTTGTTTCCAATTAACGTATGCTTTGGGAAAAAGGGGTTTTCAACTGCTTGGGCGCCTTCGGCGAAAATGATTTTCTTTGCAGAAATGTTTTTATAAACCACTCCGTTTTCTTTTTGAAAAACGTCATTGTATTGAAATACTTCCGCAAGCAAACTATTTGCTTTTAAAAGAAGATTTCGATACTCTGAAAGTAAAATATCGGTTTGTATTTGGGCCGTACCCAAAATTTTTCCATATCCGAAAGGAGCTTCGATAGCGGGATTATCATTCTTTAAAAATTCTGAGGAAAGAAATTGCCGGAGCTCTTTTTTATCGCTTGCAACAGACCAATTGTTCTGCTCTTCCACACTTTTGAAAATTCTAAAAATTGGAGTTTCAACAAAAAAATCTTTTCCAAGCTTTCCCGACAGGGTTTTATAGTAATTAATCGCCACCGGATAAAAAGTTGAGGCGTTCCAAGCCGCCGTGAAGCGTTTAAGCACTGTTGGGTTAAAAACCCCGCCAGACTTTGCCGTGGAGCCTTTTGCGCCGTTATCAATCACCACAAAGCTTTTCCCGTTGTTTTGGAGCTGTTCGCACAAAGTTATTCCCGCAATCCCGAGCCCTACGATTATGTAATCTTTTTCAATCATTATTGTGATATAAAAAACCCTTCAATTTCCGAAAATGAAACTTGAAGGGTTTTCTTAAAAGTATGGTTTTACTAATTGATTAATAATTCCACAAATCTATTTCTATGTTACGTATTTGTTCTTTGATTCTTTCAGACTCCAACAATTGCATAAGTGCATTATCATTGATGTAATCTTTTACATCCCTATCGCCCTGTACGTTATCCTCTTTATAGATTACGGCGTTGAAACGTCGTGAATTTAACAAGTGGTCATATGAAATGGGTTGCGATGTATTTTTTCTATTGAAAGCTTTTGCCTCGTGTAAAACTTCACGTGCGCCTGGGAACCATACCCAAAAAAGCTCAACCTTCGAATCAATTCCATCTTCCGGGAATGCTTTGGAACGTGCTTCATTCGCTACTGGACAAATTCCCAACATACGATATTTAAGCTCACCTTGGCGCTTGTCTAGATACCAATAGCCTCTAATGTGCCACTCTTCTATATCGCCAGCATCCAAAGAAAAACGACGTACGTATTGTGGATCTACGGTTCCTTCAGCGTTATACTGCTCGATACCCAAATCGGTAGTATCGCTATAAACCAAGGAAGCTTCGATATCCTGTAGGGTACGCTTTTCAGTAAAATAGGAATCTGCGTAAACACTTTCTATTTTTCCATTTTTAATGTTTTTTACCAAAACATCATAAAGAGAGCGTCTGTCCGCGCCAATGTTGTTTGTATCTATAGGATAATAAAGTGGGAAGTTGACTCTTTCATCAAGATCAATTATTTCCCAAGTGGTTTTGGACCATAACACATCACGCTCATCCGTATAACCATAAGGTAAGGGCTCATCATTATCATAAGCAATCTGTGCTTCGGTCTTCTTGCCTATATCTTCGGGGGTTTTGGCGTTAAGAATGTTTACCTGTGCGTTTGCACCGACAGCCATTCCGAGGCCAAAAACACATAAAACAACATTTTTCAAATTCATACCGATAGGGGTTTTATACTAAATATTAGTTTGTCAATTCAATAATAACTGGAGATGTTTTCTTAAGCATTACGCCACTTCCAGAAACATTGGCATTGATATCAAAAATTTGAACAGTCTCGCCTCTTCCAGCTCTTCTTAGAGCACCTTTGGCTGCACCATCCAGCTTGGTTCCGTTTACACGAACGGTTGGTTGTCCTGATACTTTGAAACTGAATCCTGTAACGTTAAGATTTACATCAAAATCGAAATCTGGCAATACTGCAGATACCGAAGAAATTTCAAGACCGCCGCGCTCCATACGCACAATTCCGGTTTCACCACGAATGGCGCCCACTGGTGGTGGAATATCTTTAATACGGAACTCAGATTTTGAACCTACAGGTTTTCCATCCGGTAATGTACCAGTTGCGGAAATTGTAACAGTTCTACCGGATCCTGGTCGCATTACATATTTGCTACCTGAAACTCTTGAAAGACCTGCAGCAGATGCGTTTACCTTATTATCAGGAATACCTGGGATAGAAACGGTCATTGGGTTATCTACACCTCGGTAAACAACGTTCATCTTATCAGCAGCTATTACCGCAGAATTAGGTAATGAAATTGTCGCGAAAGACCTATTAACTTCTACTTCAGTTTCCTCTCCTCCTTCACCGTAGTAAAGGATTCCTTCAATTTTATGGTCACCCGGTGAGCCGGCGCTTACATTCAATTTCACTTTACCACCTTCAAAAGTATAATCTGTACCTTCAACAAGTTTTCTTCCGTCCAATGTCAATTCGGCTCTTTTTGGTTTTGTACTCTCATCTGTACGACCCAATACAATTGCTCCATCAAATTTTTCACCAGAGTAGTATGCAGATTTTGAAGTTTCCAATAAAGTTGAGTAATTACTGAAAGATAGCGCAGCCGCTTGTTGGCCTGCTAGCATTCTTTGCAATACTTCGCTTTTAGTTGTTTTAATATCTGCTTGAATTTGTGTCAATTTAGTCAAAGATGCAACTAGAGGAAAGCCTTCATAGTTATAATTTAACCAAGCTACTTCTTTTCCGTCACGATTGGTTACCGGGGCTGTAGAAAAGTTTGCTTCAATAGATTTTTTGATATCTTCTATACCGGCCACTTTTGCAAGAGCGGTATCAGATAGAACCGCTATCATTTCTGTGCGATATTCATCCATTTTATTCAAAAATTCCTGTCCCCCTTCTTTGTATTTATCTCCGGTAAAGAACAAATTGTTAAAGTAATCCGGCTTGTCCATTACTTCATAGTCTGTCGGATCTTCTATTTTTTCAATTGAAGCAGACTTAAGAGTAGTAAGATATGCATCATACTCGTCAGAAATTTGGGAAATTTCTCTTGCTTTTGCTTCAACAGCCGCGTATTGTGCAGGTTCGTCATTGGCTTTAATAGCCAATCCCTCCATAAAAGCAGTATTACGCTGTGAGGTAGCCACATTTGCGTCAGATATTTTTTCATTAAGTAGTCCAAAAGCAGACAATACTTCTTTGGACATATTCAGTGCAAGCATCGCGATGAAAACCAGATACATCAGGTTAATCATCTTCTGCCTTGGGGATAGTTTTCCTCCTGCCATTTTTATTCTTTTTTAAAGATTAATAATTAAGGTGAAAACCTATCTTAGTTTCTATTAGTCATTGCAGAAAGCATACCTCCGTAAACACCGTTCAATGAAGAAAGGTTGGTAGCCAAGTGCTGCATTTGTTGTTTTAATTGTTCCGCATTTTCGGCAACTGCTTGGTTAGCTTCTGCTTGACGGCTAGTTGACTCAATCTGTACTTTGTACAAGCTGTTCAAAGAATCCATTTGAGCTGCTGCCAATGCCATTTCCTCGCTGTATTTTTTTGTAGAGTTCATTGCTTCTGCAGTAGGAGCCATACTCTTAGTAGCACCTTCAAAAGAACGGATGCTGGTTGAAAGACTGTTCATTAACTCTGAATCGATACGAGCCTCCTTAAGCATCTCATCCAATTTTTTAGAAAGAAGTCCTTGTGCATCTTCTGGTTCTTTTAAAGCTTTTTTGCTAGTTGCAGCACCTCCAGCCAATTCAGGATAAACCAATGACCAATCTAAATCGTCATCTACTGGCTCAAAAGCAGAGATTGCGAAAATAATTGCCTCGGTGATAAGACCTATTGCCAAAAGAAGACCTCCATTTAAGGGACCTAATTCCCAGTGAAGAATTTTGAAAAGTGCGCCTAAAATTACAATAGATGCCCCAAGGCCGTAGGCCATATTAAATAATTTTTTTGATGATCTTGATTGTGCCATAATACTTAAATTTTTAGTTGAGAGTTTTTGATTAAGGTTATTTTAGTTTAGTAAATAAGGGAATATTAGCGAGCATCGCCAAAGTTTTGGTTAAGAACAACATCAGTTCCCATATAATCCTGTACAGTCCTGAAACCGATATAGCTTCTGGCAGAATCTGCATATTCATAATCACGGGTACTTACTTGCAAGAAATACGCAACATCTTTCCACGAACCACCGCGTACTACTTTTCGCATATTGTCAGGATCATTAACGTTTGGATTCATAGTGGAGGTGTAGTCATATGAAGCGGGATCATAAGAAGAAGCCACCCATTCCGAAACGTTTCCTGCCATATTGTATAAGTTGAAATCATTAGGCTCATAAGATTTAGCCTCAACTGTATATAAAGCTTGATCCGCGGCATAATCTCCTCTTAAGGGTTTAAAGTTTGCCATAAAACAACCACGATCGTTTTTAGCGTAAGGACCACCCCATGGATAAGTTGCTGATTCCAGACCGCCACGAGCAGCATACTCCCATTCTGCTTCACCGGGAAGACGGAAAGAGTTTACGAAGTTCTTCTTTTTAGATTTTTGGTATGAATTCTTATACAAAGTTCTCCAAGCGCAGAATGCTTTTGCTTGCTTCCAGCTAACACCAACAACAGGGTAATCTCCATAAGCCTCGTGCCAGAAATAATCGTTGTGCATTGGCTCGTTATATGAATAGTTGAAATCCTTAATCCACACTGTAGTATCTGGATAAATATTCAATTCTTCTTTTTTGATAAAGTCTTTTCGTCTCTTGGTTTTGTCTCTTGCTGCAGATTCAATATCCATATAGGTATATTGGAAATTCAACTTACTAACATCAATGGTACGTTGACCGTTATAGGCTTCTTCCGTTGGAATATACATTGTATCCATTACTTCAGAATAGTATTCGTCTGGGTATTCTGAAGTGTCCCAAATCAAATCTACTTTATCGTTCAGTTTTCTACCGGCGTAATAATCTTCACCCATCCCAAAGTAATTGTCATACATATATTGCTGGTATGGCGTCATCTCTTCATTCTCTTGATCGACGAAAGCAAATTCACCGATTCCTGCATCACCAGGGGTTGCACCCACCTCATCGGCCATAATAGCAAGACGCAACCTTACTGTAGAATCTCTAACCCAATTCACAAATTGGCGATACTCAGCATTTGTAATTTCGGTTTCATCCATATAGAACGAACGAACTGTAACGGTCTTTGTTGGCGCATCGTTAACGGCAACAAAATCATCATCACTTTTACCCATGATGAAGGATCCACCTGGGATAAGCGTCATTCCGTAAGGCTTTTGAGGATACCATTTTTTACCTTTTGCCCCCACCAGTTCTCCTCGGTCTCCGGAGTTACAACTGAACAAAAAGGCAACGATCGCAGTTAATGCAATAAACTTCTTCATAGGTATTTAGGTTAAATTTCGAGATTCAAGGGCGTAAACCTATCTATAAAATTTCAAAAAAACAATTTTTTTTTGAAAAACCCTTGATCCCCGTTTTTACTTGTGTTGTTTGATTATACTTCATTTTTGTGGCGGGCCTTTAACCACCGTTCAGGAATTTCCTGATTGCATGCACCCAAATATTCGCCATAAGTGCAAGGTAATAACGTTCGTCTTTTTAATTTATTATTAACATTTGAAATAAAAGGCAAAACAATCCACCATCTTTCGGTTTTATTGCTTTTCTTAAATTCCAAAACTTCATCTTCTACTGGTACTTTATAAGTGGTGAAGAGATTTTCGTTATCAAAATCATCATCTTCAACCCTAAAATTATATCCTTCAATAAAATACCAAAATATTTGCGCTACAAGCATTGCGCCGCTCTTACTTTCAATGGAATCGCTCAATTCATAAACGCCAAAAGATTTCACTTTATTGCTGATACCAGCATATCGGGAAATGGCGCAAATTTCTCGTCCATCAAAACCATTGGGGCTGTCGTTATTTTTATAACTTAATTCTGCGCTTTTTATTGCGGAAACATCTAAGGTTACCATATCTGCATCGCGCATTATTGGTTCTACCACTGTAATGTCTGCACAAACTTCACCTAATCTGTAGGCATCGAAGAACAATTTGTCCATCAATGCAATCTCCTGCGGGGCATTAAAAAATGATTGATAGCCCAAAACACTGTAATTAAAAAGATTATAGGGCTGTTCAACTACCATTTTTCCTACATAGGATTTATTTGAAATTGGCAGCTCAGCATTTCCAAGGTCAAAACGATTATCAACATTTACAACATTTACCATTCCTTCCAAACCGTCATACGCCCGATATTGTGCAAAAGCCAAATCCTGGCTTCCACCAAGAACCAATGGCACAATATTTTTTTGTAAAAGGGCAGCTATTACTTCTTTGGCAGCAAAGCGGGTATCTTCGGCTGTCTCACCTTTTTCTATATCGCCAAGGTCAGTTATGTTATAATTCCAATTTCCGGGATATAATGAATAAAGAGCTTTTCTATAGGGATCAAAAGATATCTCTCCTCCAATGAAATTCTCATCGGCACGGTTTTCCTTTATGCCAAGAATTGCAAACTTTACGTCTTTCAAGTTAGGTAGCTCGCCTGTTTTGGAGTGGGCCGCAATTTGTTTTCCCAAAGTTCCGGGCGGTAGAATTTCTCGGTGTGCCAATACTTTTTTAGAAACTGGGGATAAAAACTCTATCATTATTTTTTCTTGGCCGTGGCTTTTTTCTTAGTTGTTGTTTTCTTTTTGGCGGCTGTTTTTTTCTTCGGACTTTTTTTATCCAGCAAATCCTTAGCTTCCTCCAATGTTATTTTATCGGCTTCGGTTCCTTTAGGCAATTCTACTTTTGTTTTGCCTTTAATTAAATTGAAACGCCCCCAACGCGCTTTTTCTATTCTAATTTTTTCTTCGGGCCATTCGTTGATTAACTTATCAATTTCCTTTTGTTTTTTGTCCTCAATAAGTTCTTTTACATCTTCTTTTGAAAGATTGTCAAAATCATACTTTTTGTTCACGTTAATGAACATATTGTTCCATTTTATGAAAGGGCCAAAACGACCCACGCCTTTTTGAACTGGCAGATCCTCATACATATATATAGGAGCATCGGCTTTTTTCTTTTCCTCAATTAATTCTTTTGCAAAAGCCATATCCACATCCAGCGGATCCATTCCTTTTGGAAGCGAAATAAAGGTTTTCCCGAAGCGTACATACGGGCCAAAACGGCCATTGTTCACCTCAACTTCTTCCTTTTCATAAATGCCCAAAGTCTTCGGAAGTTTGAAAAGATCCATCACCTCTTCAAAAGTAACCAAGTGCAATTGTTGGTCTGGACGAAGGCTGGCGAATTTTTTCTCTTCGTCATCCGGTGCACCAATCTGCGCCATGGGTCCGTATTTACCGAGGCGCACCAATACGGTTTTTCCAGTTTCGGGGTCTTCGCCTAAAATTCGTTCGCCACTTTCGCGATCCGCATTTTCTTCAACGTGTTCCACGCGCGGATGGAACTTTCCGTAGAAATCCTTCATCATCTTCGTCCACTCCTCTTTTCCTTCGGCAATGTCGTCAAAATCCTGCTCCACCTTGGCCGTGAAATTGTAATCGAGAATATTTTCAAAATGTTCCACCAAAAAGTCGTTCACGATCATTCCGATATCTGTGGGCACCAACTTCCCTTTGTCCGAACCAACAGTTTCGGTCAAGGTTTTATCTTTTATGTTTTGCTTTTGAAGCGTCAATTGAAGATACTTTCGCTCCACACCTTCCACAGTTCCTTTCTCCACATAATTTCTGCTGATAATGGTAGAAATAGTCGGCGCATAAGTTGAAGGTCGGCCAATGCCGAGTTCTTCCAATTGTTTTACCAGCGAAGCCTCAGTAAAACGGTACGGCGGACGCGTAAAACGTTCCGTCGCGGTGATATAATTATTTTCGAGCGAGTCACCATTTTTCATATTTGGCAACATGCCTTCCTGCTCTTCTTCCTCAAAATCGGTTCCTTCCAAATACACTTTTAGGAAACCGTCAAACTTTATCATTTCACCATTTGCAGTGAAATTTTCCGAAACTTTTTCTTTGGAAAGCACGTCAATTTTCACATTGGTACGTTCCAATTGCGCATCGCTCATTTGCGAAGCCAAGGTTCGTTTCCAAATTAAATCGTACAAACGCGCCTGATCGTGGTCGCCAGAAATACTGTGCTGGGTCATATCCGTTGGGCGGATGGCCTCGTGTGCCTCCTGCGCACCTTTGCTCTTACCTTTGTAATCGCGTGGCTTGCTATATTCCTTTCCGTAAGATTTTACGATTTCGTTTTGCGCCGCGGTTTTAGCATCGTTACTAAGGTTAACGCTGTCAGTACGCATATAGGTTATAAGTCCAGCTTCATAAAGACGCTGTGCAATTGTCATTGTTTTCCCTACTGAAAAGTAAAGTTTCCGAGCTGCTTCCTGCTGTAAAGTTGAAGTAGTAAAAGGTGCCGCTGGACTTTTGCTGGCAGGTTTTTTTGTTAAATCTGAAATTTTATAATTGGCGCCCAAATTCTTTCGAAGAAACTCGCGTGCTTCTTCTTCCGTATCAAAATTCTTTGGGAGTTTCGCTTTGAATTTACTGCCGTCCAGCGTTGTAAATTCTGCATCAATTCTATAGGAACCAACCGGATTGAAAGCTTCAATTTCACGCTCACGCTCCACGATCAACCGAACGGCAACCGATTGTACACGCCCTGCGGAAAGCCCACCTTTCACTTTTTTCCAAAGTACGGGCGATAGCTCATACCCAACCAAACGGTCCAAAACGCGTCTGGCCTGTTGGGCATTTACCAAATTATAATCAATTTGGCGTGGATTTTCAATTGCCTTTAAAATAGCAGACTTTGTAATTTCGTGAAAAACAATACGTTTGGTTTTGTCTTTATCAAGTTTCAGTTCTTCGGCCAAATGCCAGGCAATTGCCTCTCCTTCTCGGTCCTCATCACTCGCCAACCAAACCATATCGGCTTTTTTGGAAAGCGACTTTAGTTCTGTGACCAACTTCTTTTTGTCGCTGCTCACTATATATTTAGGTGTAAAATCCCCTTCCACGTCCACGCCCAATTCCTTGGATGGAAGATCTGCAATGTGCCCGAAACTGGAGGAAACCTTGAAATCTTTCCCTAGAAATTTTTCAATGGTTTTTGCTTTTGCCGGGGACTCAACGATCACTAAATTCTTTGCCATATACATATTTGTTATGCGTACAAAAGTATATGAATTTTTTAATACGCAATTTTTGACACCTAAATTTAGTCAACTCTTAACATCGTACTACCTCTAAATTATACTATTTTTAGAAGGCCTGAAAACAGAAAAATTATTTTTATGAAGTTATATTCACCACAAATTATGGTTTTTGTACGAAACATTGATTTGCTTTTCTTCCTGATAATATTTCAAAATTGTAACCCCACCTATAAAGTTTTTAAAACGGAAACTTTTTCAAAAGAAAAAAATGTGAATTGCATTATTGAAATTCCAGCGGGAACGAGCAAAAAAATTGAGCTGGACAAAACCTCAAAGAAATTTGCAGTGGATGTTCACAATGGAAAAGAGCGCATAATAGAATACCTGCCCTATCCCGGAAATTATGGCTTTATTGCTTCCACTTATTCTAATCCCGATGAGGGTGGCGATGGGGACCCGTTGGATGTTTTGGTGCTTTGCGAATCTTTAAAAACTGGGACTATATTAAAAACAAAACCCATTGCAATGCTTCGTCTTTTGGACAATGGAGAAGAAGACTTTAAGGTAATCTGTATCCCCGCAGATAGAAAACTGCAAACGGTTTCTGCGGAAACATTTGCTGAATTTTCAGAAAAATATCCCAGCGCAATTGAAATTATTGAAATGTGGTTTATAAATTATAATCCTTCAGATCGTGTAAAAATTCTAGGATGGAGCGATGAAAAAGAAGCCTTATTAGAGATTCAAAAACTTTCAATTCCTTTAAAAAATTAAGTGATTTTGTGATATTTCGAAAATAAATCTGCCACTTTGACAGCGTTGTAAATTAATAGTATCTTTGCAAGTTCAATGAAACCCTTTTGAATTTGCATTGAACAAAGATTTTTTATGGAAAAGATAATTGACGAAAAAACACAGGGAAACACACTTACACTAGAAGCGCGCGAGGGCAACAGCCGCAAACTTTATATAGAAAGCTACGGTTGCGCAATGAATTTTAGCGATAGCGAAATCGTTGCTTCCATACTTACAGAGCAAGGTTATAACACTACAAATTCACTCGAGGATGCAGATTTGGTTTTGGTGAACACCTGCTCCATCCGCGATAAAGCCGAACAAACCGTTCGCAAGCGTTTGGAGAAATACAACGCTGTAAAAAGAATAAATCCAAAAATGAAAGTCGGCGTTTTGGGGTGTATGGCCGAACGTTTAAAGGAAAAGTTTCTCGAAGAGGAAAAAATTGTCGATTTGGTTGTTGGGCCAGATGCTTACAAAGACATCCCGAATTTGCTGAAAGAAGTTGAGGAAGGCCGCGATGCCGTAAACGTAATTCTTTCCAAAGAAGAAACCTATGGCGATATTTCACCCGTGCGTTTGGGCGGAAACGGAATTACTGCTTTTGTAAGCATTACACGCGGTTGCGACAATATGTGTACGTTTTGTGTAGTGCCATTTACAAGAGGTCGTGAGCGAAGCCGTGACCCGCAAAGTATTTTACGCGAAGTGGATGATTTGGCTGAAAAAGGGTATAAAGAAATCACGCTGCTCGGTCAAAATGTTGATAGCTATTTATGGTACGGCGGCGGATTGAAAAAAGATTTCAAAAATGCATCGGAAATGCAACAGGCAACGGCCACCGATTTTGCACAGCTCTTGGATTTGGTTGCTACAGAACATCCCGAAATGCGCATTCGCTTTTCAACCAGCAATCCGCAGGATATGCACGAAGAAGTATTGCATGTTGTGGCGAAACACGACAATATCTGCAATCACATTCACCTCCCGGTACAAAGCGGAAGTACGCGTATTTTAAAGGAAATGAATCGTCAGCATACCCGCGAGGAATATATGAAGTTGATTGACAGGATTTGGGAAATCATTCCCGGTTGTTCTATTTCGCAGGATATGATTATTGGTTTTCCAACGGAAACAGAGGAGGATCACGAAGACACGAAAAGCCTAATGGAATATGTGAAATATGGTTTTGGCTATATGTATAAATATTCCGAAAGACCTGGTACCATGGCTGCCCGAAAACTTGAAGATGATGTGCCAGAAGAAACAAAAAGCCGCAGGTTAACCGAGATTGTTGACCTTCAGCAAAAACACAGTGCATTCCGAACGGCAGAATTTTTAGGAAAAACAGTAACTGTTTTAATAGAAAAGGAATCAAAAAAGAACAAAGACGAATGGAGCGGAAGAACGGAACACAATAATGTTGCGGTATTTCCGAAGTCAACTTATAAACCTGGCGATTTTGTAAAAGTAAAAGTAACCGATTGTACCACTGCAACGCTCATTGGCGAAGTAGTGGAGCATTCATGAACCAATAAATTATGAAACGTATTCTATTTCTTTTTACAGCAAGTCTATTGTTTTTGGCGTGTTCTAATGACGATAATAACGGTTCAGAAAACCCACAAGAACTGAAAATCAAAAAATATACAAGCATCTCTTTTGATGCTAACGGAACTCCAAATGGAGAAATGGTTGAGTATTTTTTTGATGAAAACGGCAAAAAAACAAAAGACCATATTATTGACGCCTTTTACGACTATTTCTGGGAGTATGCCTACAACGATTTTGGGCAAATTACAAGAAAAGCCCACAATCACTTGAATTACCCTGTTGATTTTGTTGAAAACTACTATTATGACCAAAACAGCAGGCCCTGGGTAGTTTTTAGGGATTGGGACGCAGATGGAATTGATATGGATTCCATAAGCTTTAGCTATCAACCGCAACAGATCAACGTGCAATGGTTTACCCCGACACAAGAACGAACAGAATTTTATTATAATACTACAGATGTACTAACCGCAGTAAAACATATAGGTGACCTGGGAATCGTTAGCGATGAAATCATCACTTATGATAGTACTCTGAACATCACCAACCTTAACCTTACCACAGATTATTTTAATTTGGAAATAAACCATACGTATGAATATGACGTAAAAATAAATCCATTCTACGAAGAGTTTCATAACTACCCCTTCAACACTTATTATTATGGGTATCTTTTCGACCATTCATTATTTATATCGCCGAGCAATGCCACGAAAATAACCCGAACAGGGACTGATACTTCGGAAAATTATGTTTTGGAAATTACATTTCAGTATAACGATTCCGATTATCCCATAAGCTCCGAAACAAAAAAGGATGGTGTTTTATTTTCGAGAGCAACCTACGAATATTATTAATTAAAATTTAGTTCCCGCACTTTGCTGGGATAAAATATGGAAAGCATACAAGCAACAAAACAACGATTCGGAATAATAGGCAACGACCCAAAACTAAACCGCGCCGTGGAAAAAGCAATTCAGGTTGCTCCAACGGACATTTCGGTATTGGTAACTGGCGAAAGCGGCGTTGGTAAAGAAAGCATCCCGAAAATAATACATTCGCTTTCGCACAGAAAGCACGGAAAATATATAGCCGTAAATTGCGGTGCAATTCCCGAAGGAACTATAGACAGTGAACTTTTTGGTCATGAAAAAGGATCGTTTACGGGCGCAACGGCAACCCGAAGTGGTTATTTTGAAGTAGCCGATGGCGGAACCATCTTCCTCGATGAGGTTGGCGAATTGCCACTTCCAACACAGGTTCGTTTGCTTCGCGTTTTGGAAAATGGCGAATTTTTAAAGGTAGGTTCTTCTGTGGCTCAAAAAACCGATGTGCGCATTGTGGCTGCAACCAATGTGAAAATGGCAGATGCCATTCAAAAAGGAAAATTCCGCGAAGACCTTTATTATAGGTTGAGTACTGTGGAAATAAATTTGCCGCCACTTCGCGAACGGCAGGAAGATATCCATTTGCTTTTCAGAAAATTTTCGGCAGATTTTGCGCAGAAATATAAAATGCCAACAATCAGATTGACAGACCAGGCAACTGATTTATTGTTGAAATACCGCTGGAGTGGAAACATCCGCCAGTTGCGGAATGTAGCTGAACAGATTTCGGTTTTGGAGCAGAACCGTGAAATTTCATACGAAACCCTGAAACATTATTTACCCGATATGGGCAGCAACCTGCCCGCAGTGGTAAATTCAAAAAAATCTGAAAGTGATTTCAGTAGCGAACGCGAGATTCTTTACAAAGTGCTTTTTGACATGAAACGCGATGTGAACGATCTCAAAAAACTTACATTGGAATTGATGAAAAGCGGCAACGCGGCAAAGGTGAAAGAGGAAAACTCATCACTCATCAATAAAATTTATTCCGAAGAAAACGAAGCCGAAGAGGAATTGGCTTCCATAATTGAAGAAGAGACAAACGGAGCACAAACCGATGTCGAGGTTTTCAGTATTCCGGAACACGCTTCCGAACAGCGTAAAGACAAATACGAATACGCTGAGGAAATTGAGGAAGAAGAAAACCTTTCCCTTCAGCAAAAGGAATTGGAACTTATCAAGAAATCGCTCGAAAAATACAACGGAAAACGTAAGGATGCTGCAGATGAGCTAGGCATTTCAGAAAGAACTTTATATAGAAAGATTAAGCAATACGATTTATGAAAAATTTTCGATTTACGATTTTAGATTTTAGATTTGCTACTGCATCGAAGCTTTCCCTTTTGTTTTTATTGTTGGTTTCTTTACACAGTTGTGGGCCGTACTCATTTACTGGGGCCGATATAAATTACAGCACCACCAAAACGGTGCAGGTTAATTATTTTCAAAACAATGCTCCGATCGTAGAGCCTGGCATCGCTAGAGATTTTACACAAAAACTGCAGGATTTACTGCTGAACCAAACTAGTTTGGATCTTGTGAACAGTAATGGCGATTTGGTTTACGAAGGTGAAATAACACAATATTATATTGCGCCAATTACCGCCACGGCAAATAGTACTGCCGCGCAAAACAGATTGACCATTGCCGTAAATGTTCGGTTTTACAACACCAAAGATCCGCTGAAGGATTTTGAACAGCCCTTTAGTTTTTATTACGATTATCCAGGAACAACACAATTAACCGGTTCAGCACTAGACGCTGCCGTTGATATTATTTTTGAACGGTTGACGCAGGATGTTTTTAACAAATCACTTGCAAATTGGTAAGTTTTATAATTGTCACCCTGAGCGCAGTTGAAGGGTTAAACTTTGAACTTTGAACTTTGAAAACTTTACATATTTACTCGCCAACCCACAGAAAATAACTTCTGAGGATTTAGCGGCGTTGGAATCAACAATTCAAAAATATCCATATTTCCAAAGCGCGCGCGCACTTCAATTAAAAGGTTTGAAAAACCAGGGGAGTTATCTTTACAACGATGCCTTAAAGCTTACAGCCGCCCACACTACTGATCGCGATATTTTGTTTGAATATATTACTTCAGAAAAATTTATTCAGAATGAAATTTCGCAAACCATTCTGCAGCACGATGCTTCCGTAGAAGAAATAAAGGTAATTTCCGAAAATGTTTCAGAACAGATAAGCCTTGAAATAGATATGCAAATTAAGGCCGAAATGCAGAAAGCCGAGAATATCTTAAACCCAGAACTTTTTCAAAGGAAGGTAGAATCGGTGAGCAATTTGGTTGAAAAGGTAGATGACAAGCCTGATGCTAAAGATAAAGCTGAAGAAATACTACAAGCTGACAAACCTCTTGAATTTACCAAAAACGATACTCACTCTTTTTCAGAATGGTTAAAGCTTACAAAAGCAAAACCTATTGAGCGCAATGAAGACAGGCCAGACAAGAAAGATGATGAAACCCAAAATGAAGATAGGGAGCGAAAATTTGAATTGATAGACAAGTTTATCCAAGAGCGCCCAAAAATAATTCCTTCGGAAATAGAAAATAAACCCCAAAAAGAAGGAAAAAACAATCTTGCAAAACCTTATACCCAAGCCGCCGATTCACTAATGACGGAGACTTTGGCTAAAGTGTATTTGCAACAAAAGAACTACAAAAAAGCAATTCAAGCATATAAAATATTAATTTTGAAAAATCCCGAAAAAAGTGGTTTCTTTGCAGACCAAATTCGGGCAATAGAAAAATTGATTAATTCAGAACAATCATGAGTACTTTTACAATATTTTTAATTTTGATAATGATAGTGGCCTTTTTATTGGTCGTAGTTATAATGGTTCAAAACCCTAAAGGTGGTGGGCTTTCATCGTCGTTTGGCGGAGGCGGTGGCGCACAGATTGGTGGTGTTCAAAAAACGAGTGACTTTTTAGATAAAAGTACTTGGACACTTGCCACGATTATGTTGGCGCTTATCTTGTTTTCCAACGTTTTCATTATGGGAAACCGTAATTTGGAATCCAAAACTTTTGATGACAGCGCTGTTCCTGCTGTTCCAACCACACAAACTCCGGCACCAACTGCTCCAGAAACTACAAACTAAAATTTAGTTTTAAAATATTTTAAAATGCCAGCTTTTACGAGCTGGCATTTTTTTATTTAATTCTAATTTATTACAATTTGATGATTCTCTGGAGTACCGTTATAAATAATCTTTAACGTATAGAGCCCAGCAGGAAGAGTTGATACATCAATGGAATTATGACAGGCAATAGTATTGATGTTCTTGACCATCATGCCCGAACTGTTAAAGAGTTGGATAGTAAGCGTATCACCTGCAATTAAAAGATCTGTGGGGTCTGTGCCAATCATATTAACGTGGAGAACAGTATCTGCGGGCACGGGATAGATTATAAAATAATCACTCGTGATGGTACCGCTTCCACCACCGCCACCGCCACAATTGGTTTGGCATTCGGAATTCGTATCCTCTATTTGCTGCCAATCAGACCAACCACAATCGTTCCGCATACGTACTTGAAACTGAACGGGGTCTTCACACAAGGGAGCAATAATAACATAGGGATCATTATAGCCTGGAGGGTCTTGGGACCATTGGTAATTTGTGGATACTTTTTCCCACTCCATTTCTTGTACGTTGCTAAAGGAAGGTGAAATATTCACTTTTAATCCAAATTCATCGCAACTTCCTTGGGGAACAATAGGCATAGTGTGATTTATTTGCGTTACGTTCACGTCTTCAACAAAATCTACCTTGGGCGGACCGATCCAGATATTTTTTTGCACGGGCTCATTCGGGCTTGCGAAAATAGCTTTTACGTACGCCCAGCCATTTGTTGATGCATGCACTGGTTGTACGATAATGCTACGGTTATAGTCCGTTAAAGGAGTTGTTTTTATTAGGTTATTTGAAACCTCCCATGCTATAACGGGAAGGCTCTCGCAAAAGTCGAAACTATAAGTAACCGTATCGGTGCCACAAATAACGGCCGGACCACTCATATCTTCAGAGTCTAGATGGATCGTGGGCGGTTGGGGATTGCCCGCTAACTCTTCCAGTAACCAATGGACGCTTTTTTCGGTAAAGGAGGTATGCTGTTCGTTGTTGCGTGGGCCAAAGTAGGTATCAAAAGGAATTTCCTTGTTTCCTGGGCAGACCAAGTTCCGCTTAAAGGCTTGCGCCCAGTTAAAATCAGGATTTATAAAACCTAAGGAACTGGCTGTTGGAATGAAAGAGTGAACATGTTCGTTTTTATACACAGTCATTGTTGCCCATCCAAAAAAATCTGAAATATCTGAGAGAATATTGTCAAACCAAGAACCCGACCAAAAACTTCCATTGGGGGGGAGTGGGTCTGTACCATTAATAGGAGAGGCAACTTCGTCAAAACCAGGGAACCAGCCACCAGGAACATTATCCATATTGCCTCTAGAATTTATATTGGTAGTATACTTTGAATCATCATTAAAGGCTTTTTTGAATCTTGAAATTTTACCATAACTATTATAATTAGCCAAATTATAAGCCTCCAAGCTTCCAATATGTAATGACCAACAAGGGAAGGGAACACAAATGTATTGGAATGCTCTTACATTTACACCCATCTCATTGTGCCCAATATAATTATCCTGTTGTTGTGTAAACGGATTGAAAAATTTCCTTTTGCCATTTAAAGAACCATTTACAATGGCTATCTTCCGAAGATTTTGGGGATAACCAATACTTCCATATAAGCCATTATAAAAAAGATTATTATAAAAACCTATAAAGGAAGGTCGCCCTCTTGAAATTGTATAGCCCTGAGAAAGCGTACGGGCGTTTAAATAGTCCTGATTTAATTGAGAACCATTCCAGCCATTAAATTGCTCAATTAATTGTTGTTTGGCTGCTGGAGACCCCAAATCCTTACTCACAAAATCCTGAGCCATAGTGTTTCCCGTTTCAGCTACTTGATTTATTAATGATTGCAAACCAATGGGAATGTTCGCTCCAAGATGAGGACTGTCCACACTTACCCAAAGGCGAGTGTTATGTGGGATGTTCTCCTTTTCCATATAAGCCAATGCATAACGCGATATTTGCCCGCCCATGCTCGGGCCTACGATAACTAATTTTTCAGTGCTGTTATTTTGGGCCAAGGTATCATTTAGAGCTTGGTATAGAGATACGTGGGTTAGAGCGTTCCGTTCTATATAGTCGGCACCACCATCAATCTCTTGACCATTTTTACTATAGGTAGGATGATTAACAACCACCACATCGTAATTAAGAGATTGTAAAGTGTCTATTATCCTTACATCATTGGGAGGAGAACTATAACGCATCATATCTTCAATAGAACGATGTTCATCTGGTGGTTCCGGGGAATCACTATCTTGGATTTTCCGTTTATCTCCCGGATCGAAACCGTCAATAATAATTATAGGTTTTAAGAGAACGCCTTGTGGATTGCCATAGAATATTCTATATTCTAAATGGCCCTTTATTCCTTGAAAAGGAAGGCTTGCATCTACTACTCCATTCTTAATTGGTAGATTCGGAGGTATTATTGCCTCTTGTATCTTCACGTGCAGCACGGCTTGGGTATTCTGGCTTGTACCGTCACTAAAATTTGCCGTAAAAGTCAGTATTTTATAGCCAGATTCTCCATATCGAACCTGTAGAGTCTCGTGTATAAATTGTCCATTGTTGTAAACTACATAATCAGTAGGTGTATCAAAATTTGCGCTTATCTTAACAATCTCTTTATCTGGATAGGATTCTATTAAGAAAAAATTATCAAAATGATAGGTTATTTCATTACCAACTAAATATTCCTTTAATGGCGAAATTATGAGAGCATGTTTTTTTATGAAAGCAGGTTTACCATTGGGTATCTTCTCAAACTTTCCGTTAGCAATCCGTAATGCTCCTTCCTCCTCTTTACCTTCGATATAAAATAATTGATCAAAAGCCGCATTGATAATGCCAATGTCAACCATGTTTATAATGGAATCAGGAACATAACGCCTACGAATGGTCTTGTAGGACTTAAATTTTTTCTCATTTGAGCCTCTGTAAAGTTCCTCCAGGGCTTGTTCAAAATATCTAACACTGGAAATGTTTTTATTATCATTGAAGGAGTTAAGGTTTGCCCAAGGTACTGTTCTGTCATAAAGAATTCCAGTGGAGAATTCTGATTTGTCAATATTTACAAGCATACTGTCCACTTTTGTTTGAGGTGGTTTTTGGGAATGTACGCTAAAAAAACAAGCATTAATGATGTGAAAAGTAGTTGATATCTCATAACTTTGAAGAATTAATAGGTGAAACAATAATTATATCTGGTTTTATTTATTAAGTATTTTAGGGTGTCATGGCAGTGGCACCCTTTTTATTAAGGAAATTTTGTGGTAGGCAATTTATATCCGTTAATATCAAAACGTCCCTCGGTAATTTCTATAAATTCAGTTGGATCGTCTCGGTTTACAGCGGTACAACTGAATGTACCGGATAAAATACCGTTGTCATAACGTGTAACATTGATTAAACCTGAGTTTTCTATAGAACAGAAAAACTTATATTTATTTTCATCGTAGTCATATATTCTACAATGAATGTTATTGGTTAAAGGGCTGTCGATTCCATCTAAGCAATTACTTTCGTGGATATTATATTCTCCTATACCAATAGAGTCAAGATTTATGATATGTATTATAATCTTTCCAGTTTTTTCGCTAGCAAAATCATGTACATTAATTTCATAACGTGGGCTAGGGACATCAAAGAGAATCATCCCTCTATCAGGAGAATTAAAAGTACCTGTTCCATCTCTAGGGGTTATTAATATGCCATTTGCATAACACCCAAAAGTATTTTCCCCTGTTTGGGTTATGGGCGGTAATGTGGGTGTAAAACTGCCATCATCTTTTTTTGAGCAGCCTAAAAAAGTTACCACCGCAAAAAATATCAATACATTTTTTTTCATAATTCCTTAAATTAAATTCATCTTCTTACTACTTTCTTGACACTAACATATCCGTTAGTGTCTTGAAGTATTACTACATATACACCTATGGGCAGCTTTTCAGCACTTACTTCCACAATGGGATTCTTTTGAGCTATGGAAAGCACCTTTTGCCCCAATGAATTATAAACATCAATTTGTACGATTGGTGTTACGGAACTTATATATAGTTTATCTCCAATAGGCACTGGATATATTCTTACTTCATTGAAATCAAAATTTTCCGTACCTAGAATGCACTCCTCCGTAAAATCTACCTGACGGCCTACTTGATTAGTAATTTCATCTATCAGTGCCGTATTATTAATATCATCTATACAGATGGTCTCCAGGCTCGGCAGGTTTTCAAAATTGCTCGGAAAAGGTCCATCAAAAACCAAATTTTCATTGTTGCCATTTTTAAGGTTTATATATGACAATGCATCGTTATCATTACAGATTAAGGAGACAAGATCATTATTTTGGCTCAAATCAAGACTTTCCAGTAGTGTTTCGGTACATTCCAAAATGACCAAGATAATATTGTTGGCCACATCCAACTCCATAATTTCATTATTGCCCATAGATAAGAGAACCATATTTGGATTGTTGCTCAAATCCAGGCTCGTAAGTTGGTTGAACCTGCATTCAAATTGGTACAACGCAGTATTCTGGCTTACATCAATACTGTTGAGCTGATTGTTGTAACATTCAAAAATTTCAAGTTCAGGATTGTTGCTAACATCAATGGATGTTAAATTATTATCGGAACATTCTAAAAAAGTTATGTTGATAAATGCTTCAATTCCTGTTAGATCATTAATATTGTTGCCAACAACACTAACATCAACCGCAGCCTCTGCCTCGCTAACCTGTATTTCCCCATCGCCATTGGTATTAATATTACCGTCAGCGAGAAGCGCCGCTTTAAAATTTGGGTCCGGTATGTTGACTATCTGTGCCGTAAGCCACATGGTTCCTAAAAAGGAAAAGCATATTGTAAAAAGGATTGTGGAATAGAGGTTTTTCATTTTAATTAGATTTTGTGCAATTCTAGAAAGATTAATTCTTTGATTTTACGATGGACAGCTCTATATTTTATCAATAATATAAAAAGGTGTTATTATCTTTTATTAAGGTAAACAATAAAGAATAATCATTTTTATTTTTGGTCTAATAATCGCAATATTTCGTTTAAGGTAAAAAAAAAAAACGCCGAATTACCAAAATTTTCAAATCAAAAGTTAATTTTTCTTTAACTCAACTCCCCAAATAAAAGCTTACATTCTCTGCTAATATAAATTTTTCTCTAATGCTTTATTAGATTTAAAAATGCCAGCTTCTGACAAGCTGGCATTTTTGTTTTGTAATATGTCAGTTTACAGGCACTGGCACAGTTTCTGCCATTTAGCAATCAAACATTTAAACCCAAGTTTAACAACTAAAAAATAAAATTGAAATGGCATTAAAAATTCAACCACTTGCAGACCGCGTTTTGGTTCAGCCACAGGAAGCTGAAACTAAGACCGCATCTGGTATTTACATCCCAGATTCCGCAAAGGAAAAACCACAACAAGGCAAAGTAGTAGCCGTGGGCAAAGGCAAAGAAGATCACAAAATGACCGTAAAGGTTGGCGATACTGTTCTTTATGGAAAATATTCCGGCAGTGAGTTAAAGTTTGATGGTACAGATTACCTCATCATGCGCGAGGACGACATTTTAGCTATTATCTAATTTCTCCCAAAAAATAATTTCAAAAGTAAAGTTTAACCACAGCTTAGAGCATACAGCTTAAAGCTTAAAGCATTTAAAAAAATGGCAAAAGATATAAAATTTGATGTAGAAGCCCGCGACGCAATAAAACGTGGCGTTGACGCATTGGCAAACGCAGTAAAAGTAACCTTGGGCCCAAAGGGTCGTAACGTGATTATCAGTAAATCCTTTGGCGCACCGCAAGTAACAAAGGATGGTGTTACCGTTGCAAAAGAAATTGAATTGGAAGATGCGCTGGAAAATATGGGCGCACAAATGGTGAAGGAAGTAGCTTCAAAAACCAACGATCTTGCTGGTGACGGAACAACAACTGCAACCGTTCTTGCTCAGGCAATTGTAAAAGAAGGTTTAAAAAATGTTGCTGCTGGCGCAAATCCGATGGATTTGAAACGCGGTATCGATAAAGCCGTTGAAGCCATTGTTGCAAATCTTGAAAAGCAAACTACGAAAGTTGGCAATTCTTCTGAAATGATAAAGCAAGTAGCTTCAATTTCAGCAAACAACGACGATGTAATTGGCGATTTGATTGCAAAAGCATTCGGAAAAGTTGGAAAAGAAGGCGTTATCACTGTTGAAGAAGCAAAAGGAACCGAAACTTACGTTGATGTTGTGGAAGGTATGCAGTTTGATCGCGGCTACCTTTCTCCGTATTTCGTAACCGACACAGAAAAAATGCAAACTGAATTGGAAAATCCAATGATTTTGCTTTACGATAAGAAAATTTCTTCAATGAAAGATTTGATGCCTGTGCTTGAGCCAGTGGCGCAACAAGGAAAATCTTTATTGATTATTGCAGAAGACGTTGACGGCGAGGCTTTGGCAACTTTGGTAGTAAACAAACTTCGTGGTTCTTTGAAAATTGCCGCTGTAAAAGCGCCAGGTTTTGGGGATAGAAGAAAAGCAATGTTGGAGGACATCGCCGTATTGACCGGAGGAACCGTTATTGCTGAAGAGCGCGGCTTTACTTTGGAAAATGCAACAATTGATATGTTGGGTTCTGCGGAAACAATTACAATTGACAAAGACAACACTACAATCGTAAATGGCGCTGGAAACAAGAGCGACATCAAAGGTCGTGTGAACCAAATAAAATCTCAAATAGAATCCACAACTAGCGATTACGACAAAGAAAAATTGCAGGAGCGTTTGGCCAAATTGGCTGGCGGTGTTGCAGTTCTTTACGTTGGCGCTGCGTCTGAAGTAGAAATGAAAGAGAAAAAAGATCGTGTTGACGATGCACTTCACGCAACCCGCGCGGCTGTTGAGGAAGGTATTGTTGCTGGTGGTGGAGTAGCTTTGGTTCGCGCAATTGAAGTGCTTAAAAAACTTACTACTGAAACTTTAGACGAAACTACAGGAGTTCAAATTGTAGCTCGTGCTATTGAATCTCCACTTCGTACAATTGTTGAAAACGCTGGTGGTGAAGGTTCTGTTGTAATCAACAAAGTTTTGGAAGGCAAGAAAAACTTCGGTTATGACGCCAAAACTGAAAAATATGTGGATATGCTAAAAGCTGGTATTATCGATCCTAAAAAAGTAACCCGTATCGCGCTTGAAAACGCTGCTTCGGTTGCTGGAATGATCCTTACTACCGAATGTGCTTTGGTTGACATAAAAGAAGAAAGTGCCGGTGGCGGAATGCCAGGCGGCATGGGAGGCGGAATGCCCGGGATGATGTAATTCCCAAAAGTGATTAATAGAACTAAACCTCACAGGTCTTCAAGATTTGTGAGGTTTTTTTATTTCCGAAATTTTTAAAAAGTAACCTCAACTTCTTTCAACTCGCCACCTCTATCAACAATAACTATTGCCGTCTGTCCCTTTTCAAATTTTGAAAGACTTTTCATATAGCTCATCATATCGGTTACTTCATGCTCGCCCATTTTCACTACTACATCGCCTTTTTGAAGGCCAGCTTTTTGGGCTGGTTTGTCTTCACTTACGCCATCAATGCGCATGCCTTTTCCGCTGAAAAGATAATCGGGCACCACGCCCAGAGTTACCTTAAAATCTGGAACCACTTCACTTTCATTTTTAGTTTTTTTAAAGGGAAGTTTCTTTTGGGAATCTAAATCTTTTATAATGCTGAAAATATAATTGGATACCAGCTTCATTCCTTCAAAATTCACTTTTTCGGTATCGTCTGAGGGTTTGTGGTAATCTTCGTGCTGCCCAGTGAAAAAATGAAGCACGGGAATATCGGCCAAATAGAATGAGGTATGGTCGCTCGGCCCAACACCGCTTTCGTTTTCAGAAATTTTCAGTTCGCCTGCATTTGCATTTACTGCTTGTTTTAAAATAGGTGAAGTTCCCACGCCATAAACCGCCAAAGTCTTTTCAGAATTGAGCCTTCCAACCATATCCATATTAATCATATAGGTTACTTTTTTGGTGTCGATGGTTGGGTTTTTCACAAAGTAGTTTGAACCCAACAAACCTTCTTCTTCCCCAGAAAAAGCTATAAAAAGATAATTATTTTTCTTTGGAGAATCATTCTTTTGAAGCGAATCTGCCAAATGCAACATCATTGCAACGCCACTTGCATTATCGTCCGCACCATTGTGTATCGCTTCGCCTTCGCGATACAGCGAGCCTTCGCCACCCATCCCCAAATGATCGTAATGCGCACCAATAACGACTGTGTTTTCGGCTTTGTTATCTAAATATGCAATTACGTTTTCACCCGTTTCTGTGCTATCATTGTTTTCTGCAGTAAATTCTGCCTCTTCATGTGGGTTTTTACTAGCCTTGTATGTGAATTTTTGAAAGTAGTCATCAGTTCCTTTTGATAGTAACCCCAAATCTTCAAATCTTTTTGCAATATATACGGCCGCCTTTTTTTCGCCTTCAGAACCTGTTTTTCTTCCGTTTAAACTATCGCTGGCCAAAATGCCAACGTCTTCTTTCATAGAAACCGTTTTTACCTTTGCTTCCTTACAGGAGAAAACCAATATTACCAGAAATAACATCAATATTATACGCATATCCTTATTTTTGCTCAAAAATACATTAAAAATGAAAATAGTTTATACGCTATTAATTGTTTCCATTTTTACGAGTTGTAAAAATGAAGTGAAGAAAGTTGGAGAAGATTCCCAAAAATCCGAAGACGCTTCGATAGAGTCTATCTTGAGCGAAGCCGAAAGACTCAGCGTGACATCTGCAGTTCTTGACCCCGAAACAAAAGACACTTTAATTTATCCTGAAGAAAAACACTTCAAAAACATCCGCCAAGTAACTTTTGGCGGAGATAATGCAGAGGCGTATTGGAGTTTTGACGACAGTAAACTTATCTTTCAAAGCAATTATAAAAATTGGGGCGTAAACTGCGACCAAATGTTTTTGATGAATGTTGAAGAAACTTTTAAAGACATGCAACCCCCAATGGTGAGCACCGGAAAAGGCCGTACCACTTGCAGCTATTTTATGCCTGATGGTCAACATATTGTTTATGGAAGTACCCACCTGAAAGACGAAAATTGTCCTGAAGCCCCATTAAAAAAAGATGGTAAATATGTATGGTCCATATATGATAGCTTCGACATTTTTGTGGCCGATCTTGATGGAAATATTACTGCGCAACTTACCAAAGAACTTGGCTACGATGCCGAAGCAACCGTTTCACCAAAAGGTGATAAAATTGTTTTCACCTCCATGCGCAGCGGCGATTTGGAGCTTTACACCATGGATCTTGACGGAAAAAACGTAAAGCAAATAACAAATGAATTGGGCTATGATGGGGGCGCATTCTTTTCGCCTGATGGAAGTAAATTGATATTTCGCGCTTCCCGTCCAAAAACCGAAACCGAAATTAAGGAATATAAAGATTTGTTAGCCCAAGGTTTGGTGCAACCCACCGAAATGGAACTTTTTATCTGCAATGCGGACGGCAGTGAACTTCGCCAATTGACGCATTTGGGCAACGCAAATTGGGCACCATTTTTTCATCCTTCTGGAAAAAAGATTTTGTTCTCCAGTAATTTTGAGGCTGAAAAAGGGTTTCCTTTCAATCTTTATTTGATTGATATTGATGGGAAGAATTTAGAACGCGTAACGCACGGAAAAACTTTTGATGCGTTTCCAGTATTTTCAAACGATGGCAAAAAGTTGGCATTCTCTTCCAACAGAAATAACGGAGGAGGTCGTGACACCAATCTGTTTATTGCTGAATGGCAAGACTAAAAAGATTGTTGATTGTTGATTGAAAATCTAAAAAAAACGGTTTGTGAATTTTATTAAACTATATAAAATCCCACTTTTACTTGCCGTTCTTTCCATTGCCTTTTATATCAGTTTTGCATATGATCTTGAGCGAAGTGATTTTATACAACTCATCTCGCTTTACGCTGCGCTGTTTTTTACTACCTATCTTTTTATTGAGAAATTCAAACTCAATTTTTGGTTTTTAGCTTGCTTGGGAATTACTTTTCGGCTGGTTTTTACTCTGGCAATCCCAAATCTTTCGCAGGATTTTTATCGGTTTTTGTGGGATGGGCGCTTGCTTTTACAAGGCGTTAGCCCGTATTTATTTACACCAGATTCCAAAACCATTGTAAATATTTCGGTTGCGCAGTTCCAGGTTCTGATTGAAGGAATGGGGCCACTTAACGCAAGCCATTTCAGCAATTATCCGCCTGTTAACCAACTGTTTTTTGCAGTTGCCGCAATGTTTGCGGGCAAAAGTATTTTGGGCTCAGTGGTTGTCTTGCGCGTGCTGATTTTTTTGGCAGATGTTGGTATTCTTTATTTCGGAAAGAAGATTTTGGGGAAATTGAATCTTCCCGTTAAAAACATTTTCTGGTTTTTTCTGAATCCTTTTATCATTATTGAACTTACTGGAAATCTTCATTTTGAAGGGGTGATGCTTTTCTTTTTAGTTTGGGCACTGTATTTACTTTTTAAGGGAAAATGGGTTTGGGCGGCATTTTTAATCGGGATTTCTATTTCGGCGAAGTTGATTCCGCTTTTGTTTTTACCATTGTTTTTGAAGTATTTTATTAAAAAGGAGGTTTCGACGGAGCGTGTTTTGAACGGAGTCGAAAGGTTCAACCTGACATATTTACTACGATTTTATACAGTAATATTTATTTCCGCAGGTATTACTTTTCTTCCATTTCTTTCTTTTGAATTTATTCAGCATTTTTCAGCAACTATCGCTCTTTGGTTTCAAAATTTTGAGTTTAATGCTAGTGTTTATTATCTAATTCGTTGGGTTGGATTTCAAATTGTGGGATGGAATGTGATTGGAACGGTTGGAAAAATTCTTCCTGTTTTGGTACTTCTTTTCGTTTTGGGACTCGCTTTTTTCAGAAAAAACAAAACACTGAGACAGTTGATAACCGCAATGCTTTTTGCGGTTTCAATTTACTTTTTACTTTCAACAACCGTGCATCCGTGGTATGTGGCCACTCCCCTTTTGCTTTCCGTATTTACGAAATATAAATTTCCGATTGTTTGGAGTTTTATGGTAGTGCTGAGTTATTCAGCATATGGCGAAAATGGTTTTGACGAAAAGATTTGGTTGGTGGCGCTGGAATATTTAGTAGTGATTGGGTTTGTGATTTGGGAGTTGTACCCCTTCTGTCATAAAAATTATTTTCAATAATCTTTATGACACCTTCCCCTGAAAAAGGGGAAGGAACCATATTTATATATTTTATTTCTTTACCCGCTCCAATCTATAAAAATCCTTTCTTCTATCCTTCAAATTTCTAACTGCGCCAAATGTGTGCAGCTCGCGAAGCAAATCGATGTCCACATCGGCTACCAAAATCATTTCGGTGTTTGGGGTTGCTTCGGCTTTTATTCCATTATTGGGAAAAGAGAAATCACACGGAGTGAAAACGGCACTTTGAGCATACTGGATATCCATATTATGAACCTTTGGTAGGTTTCCAACGCTTCCCGCAATGGCTACGTAGCATTCGTTTTCAACGGCTCTTGCTTGCGCGCATAATCTTACTCGGGAATAACCGTTTTGGGTATCTGTGAGAAATGGGACAAAAAGGATATCCATTCCTTCGTCGGAAAGTAAACGCGATAATTCCGGAAACTCGGAATCGTAACAGATTAGCACTCCAATTTTTCCACAGTCGGTATCAAAAGTTTTTAGGGAATTCCCGTTTACCATTCCCCAAACACGCTCTTCATCGGGTGTAACGTGAATTTTTTCGTAACGTTCCACGCTTCCGTCGCGACGGCATAGGTAGCCTACGTTATAAAGCTTTCCTCGGACCATTTCGGGCATGCTTCCGGTAATGATATTTATATTGTAAGATATGGAAAGCTGGGAAAGCTTTTCGGTAATCTCTTTGGTATACTTAGCCAATTCGCGGATTGCATCCGGCTCGCTCATATGGTTGTATTTTGCCATGAGCGGAGCGTTGAAAAACTCTGGAAACATCGCAAAATCGCAACGATACCCTGCAACACTGTCTATAAAATATTCTGCTTGGTGCATCAATTCTTCCATTCCGGAATAGCTTCTCATTTGCCACTGGATTAACCCCAAGCGCACTACACTCTTTACTGCAGAAGGTCTTGGTTTTTTTTCGGGTTTGGTGTAATAGATATTATCCCATTCCATTAAAACCGCGAATTCTCCGGAGGCCTTATCGCCTTCCAAATAACTTTTTAAAACACGTACAGGGTGAAAATCGTTTGAAATCTGGAAGTTCAGCACGGGGTCGTCAATCTGTTTGCGTTTTACTTTTTCTATGTACTGCTTTGGAGAAAGTTTCTCTGCGTGCAAATGGTAATTTGGCATTCTTCCGCCAAAAACAATACTTTTCAAATTTAAATTTTCACACAATTCTTTCCTGTAATCGTACAATCTTCTTCCCAAGCGCAGACCGCGAAAGTCCGGACGGATAAATACGTCTATTCCGTAAAGCACATCGCCTTCGGGGTCGTGAATACTAAAAGTGGGATCGTCAGTAATGTCTTTATAGGTATGTTTCTCGCCCAACTCGTCAAAGTCTACAATAATGGAGAGCGCACAACCCGCAATTTCTCCATCGGCCATAATCACTACTTGTCCTTCGGGAAAAATATCGATTAGGTTACCGATTTCGTTGATTTTCCAATAGCTGTTTGGAAGTCCGCCATAAGATTGAATGGTAGCCTCTTTCAACGCTTCGTAATCTTTCAGCGTCAAAAATTTCAATTCTATATTTTCAATCTTCTGGTTTTCCATGCTGTTATTTTATTAAATAATCCAAAAATCCTTTCCCCCAACGCTCTTGTTGAGGGAAACGATTTCGGTTTTTTTTATTCGTATTTGTATGAAAAATGTATAACTATTTTTACATACCCAAAAGGTACGCAAAAATTAGAGGCGCAACGATAGTCGCATCACTTTCTATGATGAATTTTGGAGTATCAATATCCAGTTTTCCCCAAGTAATTTTTTCGTTTGGAACAGCTCCGGAATAACTTCCAAAACTGGTTGTAGAATCACTGATTTGGCAGAAATAACTCCAAAACGGTGTATCGGTCCGCTCCATATCTTGATAGAGCATTGGCACCACACAGATTGGGAAATCTCCAGCTATTCCCCCACCAATCTGGAAGAAACCGATTCCTTTTTCTGAATTATCCGTGTACCAATCTGCAAGAAAAGTCATGTATTCTATTCCACTTTTCATTGTGGAAGCTTTCAATTCGCCTTTCAAAACGTAGCTGGCGAAGATGTTTCCCATCGTGCTATCCTCCCAGCCTGGACAAACTATTGGTAAGTTCTTTTCTGCGGCGGCGTACATCCACGAGTCTTTTAAATCTATTTCGTAATGTTCTTCCATCACACCACTTAAAAGCAGTTTGTACATATATTCGTGCGGAAGGTAGCGTTCGCCTTTGGCTTCGGCTTCTTTCCATAGTTTCACGATGTGTTCTTGGATTCTTCTGAAGGCTTCTTCTTCGGGAATACACGTATCGGTTACGCGGTTCATTCCTTTTTCAAGCAAATCCCACTCATCCTGCGGGGTTAAATCTCGGTAGTTTGGCACACGCTTGTAATGGCTGTGCGCCACAAGATTCATAATATCTTCCTCCAGGTTTGCGCCCGTACAGGAAATAATATGTACTTTATCCTGACGGATCATTTCGGCAAAAATCTTTCCCAATTCTGCAGTACTCATAGCACCGGCGAGGGAAACGAGCATTTTTGAACCTTGGTTCAACTGGGCTTCATACCCTTTTGCGGCATCCACGAGAGCGGCGGCATTAAAGTGTAAATAATATTTTTCAATAAATTGGGAAATAGATCCTTTGCTAGTATTCATCTTCTTCTGTATTAAATTTTGAATTTCCTTTTTTGCCTGCCTCGAGCGGAGCCGAGAGGTTAAAATTGCTTTCGTATTCGTCTTCTTCGTCCGTGCCTGCAAATTTGTATGTCAACATTTTATAGTAAAGTTTTGCAGCTACAAAATCGGAGGCTCTTTCTTCCGGATTTGGACAAAGCTCTACAATGTCAAACCCAACCACATTTCTTTCCTCAAAAACCTGTTTTAGGAAATCGAGTGTTTCGTACCAAAAAAGTCCGCCGGGCTCTGGGGTTCCGGTTGAAGGCAGGATTGAAGGATCCAAAGCATCCAGATCGAAAGTAATGAAAACATTGTCTCCCAGAGCTTCAATAACCTTATCCATCCAGTATTCGTCTTTTGCCATGTCGTGTGCAAAAAATACTTTTTCATCATCCATTACAGTAGTTTCTGCCACGTCCATACTGCGAATACCCACTTGTACAAGGTTAGTGGTTTGACTTGCTTCATATACCGCACAGGCGTGGTTGCACTTGCTCCCGTGAAATTCCTTGCGTAAATCTGCGTGTGCATCTATGTGAAGCACTGTAAGATTGTCAAAACACTCATTGAATGCGCGGATAGTACCTATGGAAATGCTGTGCTCGCCACCAAAAATGGTTACAAACTTATTTCGTTTTATATAGTCTTTTGTGGTTTTATGTACTTCGGAAACCACGGCTTCCGGAGAGGAATTTTCTGTAATTGCATCGGCAAGATACACTCCCTGTTTGTAGACCTCTGTTTGGGTTTCAATGTCGTAAAGCTCCATATTTTCTGAAGCATCCAAGAATGCTTCTGGACCTTTGTCGGCACCTTTTTGCCAAGTGCTGGTTCCATCGTAAGGAACTGGGATCAATACAATTTTTGATGTTTCTAGGACCGCATATTTTTGCGGGATGCCTGCGTACGTCTTAGTGCTCATAACCTAAAATGTTTAGCAATTGCTCGCTTGTTTGTTGTTCGGAAAAAAGTTTGGTTGTTATATTATTATTTTTGTCTCTGTCTATCAGAATATGCTTTGGCGAAGGAATCAAGCAGTGCTGCAAGCCTCCAAAACCGCCAATGGTCTCTTGATATGCACCTGTGTTAAAGAAGCCAATATACAAAGGTTTTTCCTTTCTGAATTTTGGCAGATAGATGGCCGCCATATTTTGTTCGCTATTGTAATAATCATCGCTATCACAAGTCAACCCCCCCAAAAGCACTCTTTCGTACTCATCATTCCAACGGTTCACGGCAAGCATAATAAAACGTTTGCTGATGGCCCAAGTATCTGGCAAAGTTGTGATGAAAGAGGAATTGATCATATTCCACTTTTCACGGTCATTTTGCTGCTTTTGGTACAAAATCTCGTAAATGGCACCACCGCTTTCACCAACGGTAAAGCTACCAAATTCAGTGAAAATGTGTGGAACCGGCACTTCGGCTTCTGCACAAGTAATATTTATTTGGTTTAAGATTTCGTCTATCATATACTGATAGTCATATTCAAAGTGCAAAGAGTTTTTAATGGGGAAACCACCGCCAATATTCAAACTATCCAAGGACGGACAGATTTTTTTTAGGCGAACGTACACTTTTAAACACTTCACCAATTCATTCCAATAATAGGCAGTATCGCGAATACCGGTATTAATGAAAAAATGGAGCATCTTTAAATCTACACGCTCGTTGTTTTTAATCTGTTCTTCGTAAAAAGGAATTATATTTTTGTACCCAATACCCAATCTGGAAGTATAGAATTCAAACTTTGGCTCTTCCTCAGAAGCGATACGTATACCCACATTAAAGTGATTGTCTATACTATCAGAAAGCAGCTCAATCTCTTCATAATTATCAATTATCGGGATACAGTTTTCGTGTCCGTCGTTGATTAGCCGGGCTATGTTTTCGATATATCTTTCGCGCTTAAAACCGTTACAGATTACATATGTTTTATCTGTTACCTTACCGGCTTTTTTAAGGCTTTCTACAATATCAATATCAAAAGCCGAAGATGTTTCTATGTGTATATCATTTTTCAAAGCTTCATTCAAGACGTGCTTGAAATGTGAGCTCTTGGTGCAATAGCAGTAATTATAGGAGCCTTTGTAGTTGTTTTTTTCAATAGCATCGGCAAACCATTTTTTCGCCAAATTTATATTTTCTGAAATTTTCGGCAGGTATGTAAACTTGAGCGGAGCACCGTATTCTTCTACGAGCGCCATAAGATCTACGCCGTGGAATTCAAGGCCATTGTCCCCCAACCGAAATTCTTCCTGAGGAAAATAGTACGTTTGGTTTATTAAGTCTATGTATTTAGTGTTCATCCTTTAGTTTTCGTTGAATAGTGTAAATTAAAAATTCTTGTAGCTTATTCCCCAAAAATTAGGGAGTATAACAAAAAATTAACTTGAAGATTAGTTGCGAATAGGCAAGGCGTTTAGAGTGGAACTTTGGCCCAAAACGCGCTGCGGTACAGCTGGAGAGAGTAAAAATGTGTTGTTCATTTAGAATCTTTGTTTTTGAAATTTCTCAAAAACCAACCATTTTAAAAATACTTTCACTTTGTTTGTTTACAGTACAAAAGTGCCAAAAAAAAACCAATAATTTATATAATGCACCAAATTTTCATTAGCCACTAAAGCATACTGAACATGTTGAGTTCCTTTTCGGTAAGGGTTCTCCAGCGGCCGCGCGGCAAATCTTTTTTGGTAAGGGGGCCGAGCGTAACACAATCTACCCGAACCACGTCATACCCCAAATGTTCAAAAATAGTGCGAATAATGCTGTTTCCGGTATGTTTTATTTTTAAGCCTATTTCACTTTTTGGGGAATTATCTACGTAGCTTATTTCCTCCACGGAAATTTCTCTTCCTTCAATACTGAAGCCTTCCTTTATTTTTTTTAGATGCTCAGCTTTTAGGTTTTTGTCCAGCTCTATATGGAATAAACGTGGAATCCCTTTTTTGGTAAATTTTTGCACAAATTCATCATCGTTTGTAAAAAGCAGCAGTCCAGTAGCATTTCTGCCCAAGCGCCCGAATGGTTTAATTTTGGCTGAAGTAGCGTTTGCAACCAAGTCCATTACCGTCATTCCTTTAGCATTACTATCGGTTGTGGCAAAACCCTTTGGTTTGTTCAGCAGGACGTAGGTATTTGGCTCAGGGTTTAAACGGCGGCCGTCAAAACGTACGTCATCACTTAATTGCACCTTGTAGCCCATTTCATTTACAATTTTTCCGTTTACGGAAACCAGACCTGTTGCAATATAGGTGTCTGCCTCGCGGCGTGAGCATACACCACTGTTTGCAATGTATTTATTAAGGCGTATTCCGTCACCTGGATTGCTCTTTTTTACTTCTTTTACGGGTTTTTCCCTGCGGCCTATTTCCTTGCCCGTTTTATCAAATCGTAATTTCGGCTTGGCTGTAGGGTCTTGTTGACGCCCGGTTTTTTTGGGTAAAGATTCTGAATTTAAAGGAGCATTTCCTCTTGCATTGCTTCGGTTGCGCTGGTTATTACTACCACGCCCCGAAGCTTTTCCTCTGTTTTGATTGTCTTGTCTGCTCATAGTTACTTTTTTGCAAAGGTAAGCAAATTAAGTAGGCACTCGCAGTTTTCAGTTTACAGTAAAAAGACTGCTAATTGTGACTTGTGACTGAGGCTTTTTAGGAAATTATTTCCTTTAATATATAAAGGTAATCTGCTCTGTTTTTCAGAAAATCCAATTTAGAAATATCAATAATTTTTATGTTTTCAGCATGTTGGTTTTTAATGAATTCCAGATAACCTGCATTCAACTTTTGTAGATACGATGCTTGTATGCTCTGCTCGTACTTACGGCCTCGTTTTTTTATATTTTCCAACAAGCGGTCGGTGTTTTGGTATAGGTAAATATATTTATCTGGCTTGGGCACATCTTTGTGCATTACATGGAAGAGTTTTTTATACAGTGCGTATTCTTCCTCGGGCAATGTGATGTCTGCAAAAATAAGGGATTTATTTACATCGTAATCTGCAATGACAGACTCCTTAAAAAGATCGAACTGGGTAATATCGTCTACCAATTGTTGGTAGCGGTCTGCCAAAAAAGACATTTCCAGTGGAAAGGCGTAACGTGAAGCGTCTTCGTAAAACTTTGGAAGGAAAGGGTTGTCCTTAAAACGTTCCAAAATTAGTTTTGCATTAAAATCATTTGCAATCTTGGTGGCCAAACTTGTTTTTCCGGCCCCGATGTTTCCTTCAATCGCTATATAATTGTATTGTGAAATATTATAATCCTTCATCGGGTTGCTAAGCCATTTGGACTGCTTTTGAAGCATACTTGAGTCTTCACTAGCCGCTAAAATTTTTATAATATTTTTTTGGGAAACCGGATGCACTAAGTGCGAATTGAGTTCGGCCAAAGGTTGCAAAACAAACTTTCGCTTTTGCATTTCGGGATGTGGAACGATTAGCTTTTCAGTCTCAATAATTAAATCGTCAATAAATATGATGTCAATATCTATAGGCCGCGAAGTATATGTTTTGGAAGCATTGCGCTTGCGCCCCATAGTTTTTTCAATTCTTAAAATTTGTTTTAGAACTGCGGCAGGTTTCAAATCGGTTTGTAGCCACACGGCACAATTCAAAAAAGAATCTCCATCAAAACCCATTGCCGGGGTTTCGTATACCGAAGAGATTTTCATGATGCTTCCCACCTCCTCAAAAAGCGCATTCACCGCACTCTGAAGATACTCAAAACGGTTGCCCATATTGCTGCCAAGCGAGAGATAAACGTTATGCAGAGGTTGGAATGGATTCAAATTTTAACATTTAAGACGAAATTAAGGAAAAGAAAAAGACTACCAAGTAAATTTGTGGGTAGATATAAATTTTACGGAAAGGCCGCCTTTTAACAGGTTGTTTCCAAAGGGATTATCACAAAAGAAATTTTCAAATTTTTTATGAAGAAAGCACTCAAAATAATAGGGATTATTCTCGGAATTTTAATTCTATTGCTGATTGCGGCACCATTCATTTTTAAAGGAAGTCTTGAAAAAATGCTGAAACGTACCATCAATGAAAATCTCAACGCCACAGTAACCTGGGAAGATCTCGACTTGAGTCTTTTCAGTAGTTTTCCTGATGCTTCACTTCAGTTGAATAATTTTAGTGTAATTAACAAAGCCCCTTTTGAGGGCGATACTTTAGCAAGCGGCAAGACGCTTTCACTAGATATGGGCATTATGCAACTTTTCAAAAAAAGTAATGAAGCAATAAAAGTGGATGAAGTAAAACTTGACGAAGCTTTTGTAAATATAAAAATTGATTCTCTTGGGAATGCAAATTATGACATTGCCATAAAAAACGATGCCCCCGCCACAACTGATGCGGAATCTAGTGGCGGATTTACTTTCGATCTGAAAAATTATGAAATAAAAGATTCACGCATCAATTACTTGGACGAGGCTACAAAAACCTACATAATACTTACGGAAGTACAGCATAAAGGAAGTGGTGATCTTTCACAGGAAATAAGCAATCTGGATACCGAAACCGAAGCACTTGCTTCATTTCGCCTTGACAGTACAGAATACCTAACCAGAAACAGGGTTTCGCTAAATGCAGTTTTTAAACTCGATCTCAAAAACCAAAAATATACTTTTTTAGAAAACGAAGCCAACATCAACGAGCTTCCACTTACGTTTGATGGCTATGTGAAAGTGAACGAAACAAATAACGAAGTCGATATCACCTTCAAAACACCTTCTTCAGATTTTAAAAACTTTCTGGCAGTTATCCCAGAAACATATGTGAAGCAAATAAATGATGTGAAGACCACTGGAAATTTCACCGTAAATGGTATGCTAAAAGGTATCGTTGACAGTACGCACATCCCGATGATGGACATAAAAATAGCGAGTGAAAATGCTTCCTTTAAATATCCCGATCTTCCCAAAACGGTTGACAACATCACGATTGACGCGCAGTTGGTAAACGAAACTGGGTTATTAAAAGATACCTTCCTAAATATTCCAAAGTTGACATTTAGGATTGATAACGAACCCTTCCGCATTAGTGGAAGCATCAAGCAAATAACCGAAAATCCATTGGTGAACTTGGAAATGCAGGGCACACTCAATCTGGCAAATATTGAAAAAGTACTGCCTGTAGAAATGGAACAAAAACTCAGCGGTATTTTTAAGGCAGATGTTATCGCTAATTTTGATATGGAATCGGTTGAAAAAGAACGTTATGATAGGATTGACGCCCGCGGAACTGCCAGTCTTATCAATTTTAATTACGATGCAGGTTTTAAGAGCGAATTGAAAGTTGCCAATGCCAATCTCGCAATGCAGCCGGGCACTATCACACTAAAAGAACTGAATGCCAATACGGGGCAAACCGATATTCGGGCCTCGGGAAACATTCAAAATCTTATTCCATTTTTGATGAGCAAACAGGATTTGAAAGGTAGGTTTGCTGTGCAGTCAAATACCTTTAATGTAAACGATTTTATGGCTGTGGAAAATACTTCTTCTGAAAATAATTCCGAAGAAAAAAGGAGTAATTCCCAAAACACATCTTCTTCCGAAGGGGTCAAAATTCCAGATTTTTTGAATGCTACGTTAGACTTTAACGCAAGTATAGTAATATATGACAATTTAGAACTGAAAAATGCAAAGGGAACCGCCGCTATTGCGAATGAAATAATTACCATCAGCAATTTCACCTCTGATATTTTTGGCGGAAATATTGCGCTATCCGGAAACGTTTCAACCAAGAATGAAACTCCCACTTTTGCAATGAACCTGGATTTAAGTAAAATCGATATTGATCAATCATTCAAGCAATTGGAAATGTTTCAGTTTTTGGTACCGATTGCAAAGGCGCTGCAGGGAAATTTAAACACTAAATTTGAATTTACCGGCCAGCTCACAAGTGATCTTTCGCCAAAACTTTCCACGCTTGCCGGAACTGCTTTGGCACAAATTATTACTGCCGAAGTGGATCCGCAACAAGCTCCTCTGTTGGCCGCCTTGGGCAACAAAGTTTCATTTTTGAATCTGGATAGATTGAGTTTAAGGGACGTGAGCACCAACTTTTTTTTTAACAACGGTAAAATTGAGGTAAAACCTTTTGATTTTGATATAAAAGGAATCAATGTTGCCGTTGCCGGAACACACGGCTTGGACAAAACTATTGATTACAATGTAACTATGGATGTACCTGCGAAATATTTGGGGAGTGAGGTTACAAAATTGCTTCAAAATTTAAATGAGCAGGAAGCTGACGCAATGAGCGTGGCACTACCAATTGGTTTGAAAGGAACTTTTACCAATCCACCAGTTTCCTTAAATGCAGAAACGGCAATTAACACGTTGACCAAACAAATTTTAGCGAAGCAAAAAGACAAATTGATAAAGCAAGGAACTGGGATTCTGGAAGATATTTTGGTGGGCGGAACCAAGCAGGACTCCACTAAAACGAATACCAATAATAATCAACAACAAACTACGCAACAACAAAATACAAAAATCATAAGGGATGTGTTAGGTGGAATTTTGGGTGGAAAGAAAAAGAAAACCGATACTACACAAACAGGAAGTTAATTTACCGTTATGGACACTACATATCCTTCGTTTCCCCGAATATTGAAAACGGTTTGATCTTCAAACAGTAGGTATTGGCCTTTTATACCTTTCAGAACCCCTTCAAAGAAAGGATTCTTTTCGAGGTTAAGTGATTTTGGTTTTTCGGGATATTTCAATACCGGGAACTGCAGATTTGTTTCGGCATTGTTTTCCAAATAATATTCGGCAGCTTCGGCAGGAATAAATTGTTTCAGTCTGTTTCGCCATTCCACTAAATTTTCATCGGTCACATCATTTTTCAACATGCTTCTCCAGTTTGTCTTATCGCTCACGTGGTCTTTCAAAGCTACTTCGGTAATTCCCGCCAAATAACGATTGGGAACCTCAACAATTTCAATAGCCTCATGTGCGCCTTGGTCTATCCAACGGGTAGGAATCTGGCTTTTGCGCGTTACTCCTACTTTTACGCTACTGCTATTGGCAAGGTACACTACGTGGGGCTGCAGTTGCACTCGCTTTTCAAATTCTAAGTCACGATCTTCAATATTAAGATGTGCCTTACTTTTTTCGGGACTAATTACCCAATCTGCTGCTTGTGGAATTTCATAAAAACAGTCATAACAATAACCCTGACGATAAATTTTCTTTTGAAGGCCACAATTTAGGCATTGATAGCGGAGAAAATTGATAGAAACTTTTTTATCCAGCAATTGGTTCATGTGCAAAAAATCGTTTGCAAAAACAAGATAGTATTGAATGGGCGAACCGTTTTCAGTCTGCATTTTGGTAAGTACTCCTTCGTAATTCATTTATTCAAAAATATTTAGGCGATAATTTTTCTGAAGAAACACTGTGGAAACATCACTTCAAAAAAGCGGAAATCGTAATTATAAAATCGTTATTTTTATAGCATAAAGATAGCAGAAAAACATGCCAATCCCCATTGTAAATTCCATTGCTTCTTGGTTCCTAAAAAAAAGATTTCATCAAATAGACCTTTTTTTAAAGTATCCTATTGAAGTCCAGGAAGAATTACTTTTCAATTTACTTCAGAAAGCAAAGCATACAGAAATTGGCCGGGAGTATGATTTTTCATCAATAAAAACTTATCGCGAATTTTCTGAAAGAGTACCCGTTACCACATATGAAGAAAACGAAGCCAGAATTGAACGCGCCAGATGCGGTGAAAGCAATATTTTCTGGCCCACGCCCATAAAATGGTTCGCAAAATCCAGTGGCACAACCAACGCCAAGAGTAAGTTTATACCGGTAACCAGCGATTCGTTGGAAAATTGCCACTACGCAGCAAGTAAGGATTTGCTATGTATGTACCTCAACAACAACCCAAATGCGCAATTATTTTTGGGAAAAAGCCTTCGCCTGGGGGGCAGCAAGCAGTTGTATCAAGAAAACGGAACCGTATTCGGAGATCTTTCCGCAATTTTGATTGACAACATGCCTTTTTGGGCAGAGTTCAGCAGTACACCCAGCAACGAAGTTTCATTAATGGGCGATTGGGAAACTAAGATGCAGGCAATTGTAAATGAAACCATTAAAGAAAATGTAACCAGTTTAGCGGGAGTGCCTTCATGGATGCTGGTTTTGCTGAATCAAGTGATGGAGACCACGGGAAGAAATAATCTTTTTGAAGTTTGGCCAAACTTGGAAGTTTATTTTCACGGAGGTGTAAATTTTGATCCTTACATAGACCAATACAACAAGTTATTACCAAAAAATGATTTTAGATATTACGAAATTTACAATGCTTCCGAAGGTTTCTTTGCAATCCAAGATAGAAACGAAAACAAGGAATTGCTATTGATGCTTGACTACGGAATATTTTATGAATTTATTCCGATGGATAATTACGGCACCTCTGAAGAAAGGGTGATTCCTTTGAGCGAAGTGGAGGAAGGTAAAAATTACGCCATTGTAATCACTACAAATGCTGGGCTTTGGCGATACAAAATTGGTGATACTGTACGCTTTACCTCGACAGATCCGTACCGCATAAAGGTTACTGGCCGAACAAAACACCATATAAATGTTTTTGGTGAAGAGTTAATTATTGAAAACGCCGAAACAGCATTGCGAAAGGTTTCACAACTCACAAATGCTGAAATTGTGGATTATACAGCCGCACCAATTTTTATGAATGGAAAAGAAAAAGGGGCGCACGAGTGGATAATCGAATTTAAATCACCGCCCGACGACCTTAATTCATTTACCAAACTTTTGGACACTGCTTTACAGGAAGTAAATAGCGACTATGAAGCCAAACGCTTCAATAACACTACGCTTAACGCCCCGACAATCCATCACGCTCGCGAACGTCTTTTTTATGATTGGTTAAAAGAAAAAAACAAACTCGGCGGACAGCACAAAGTGCCACGGCTTTCAAATACACGCGATTATTTGGAGGAACTTTTACGTTTAAACAATACTTTTTAGCTTCCTTTTTAAAAATACCAACACTTGTAAAATGTTGTAAATCGGGCATTTTAAACACTTTATCGACTGCTTTTTTCAAAAGTTGTATTTCAACGAGTTTACAAGTAAGTTCAACTAAAACTTTTGTGTGCGCTTTACTTCCAATGTACTTTTGACATATCAAAATCATTGATATTTCAAAATGAAACAAGTTTTATACATAGTTTGCTTTTTGGTTTTTACCGTTTTGTTTTCATCTTGCGCGTCTACAAACGCAGCAAAAAATGATGGAGAAGTAGCCGGTTATAATTTAAGAAGCAAAAAAGAGCAGATGCACAATAAAATTCTTCACACTAAGAATAAGTCTTTGCTTGCCACTCCCTAAGAATCGTCTTAGTACAACATACAAAAACCTCGGAACTTTCCGAGGTTTTTCTTTTATAAAACTGTATGATATTTTAAGAAACAGCCTTCAGTTTTTTGATAGTTGATTTACTGAGCTTTTCTTCAGCATATTCTTTTGTCACGTGAAGTTTTGTTTCGTCAGTTCCGGGCAGATCGTACATTGCATCTGTTAAAACAGCCTCGCAAAGCGAGCGGAGGCCACGTGCGCCAAGTTTGTATTCAATTGCTTGCTCGACAATAAAGTCTAAAGCTTCTTCCGTAATTACAAAATCAATTCCGTCCATTTCAAACAGTTTTTTGTACTGTTTTATAATGGCGTTTTTGGGTTCGGTAAGAATTGCTCGCAACGTTTCCTTATCCAATGGGTTCATATAAGTCAAGACTGGAAGACGACCGATTATTTCGGGAATCAGTCCGAAATCCTTTAGATCCTTCGGAATAATATAGCGAAGCATATTATCTTTTTCCATCTGATTTTCCTTTACCGAAGCTGAAAAACCAACTGCCTGCATATTCAATCTTTTTGAAATATGACGCTCAATACCATCAAAGGCACCACCAGCGATAAAAAGAATATTCTCCGTATTTACTTCAATGAATTTTTGGTCGGGATGTTTTCTTCCTCCTTTCGGTGGAACGTTAACTGTGGTTCCTTCCAAAAGTTTCAACAAGGCTTGCTGCACCCCTTCGCCACTCACATCGCGTGTTATGGATGGATTGTCACTCTTGCGAGCTATTTTATCTATTTCGTCAATAAATACAATTCCGTTTTCGGCTTTTTCGAGGTTGTAATCTGCAGCTTGAAGTAAACGCGTCAAAATACTTTCCACGTCCTCGCCCACGTAACCAGCTTCAGTTAAAACCGTAGCGTCAACAATGGCCAAGGGAACGTTCAACATTCGGGCAATGGTTTTTGCGATCAAGGTTTTCCCGGTTCCGGTTTGCCCGACAATGATGATATTACTTTTCTGTATTTCAATATCGTCATCGCTCTTTGGCTGTAGCAATCGTTTGTAGTGATTGTAAACAGCAACCGACATCACTTTTTTAGTATGCTCCTGCCCTATTACGTATTCATCCAAAAAGGCATTGATAAGCTTTGGTTTTTTCAGCATTAAATCCTTGGAAATATCTGTATTTCCAGAATGCAAAGCCTCTTCAACCACAATTCCGTGAGCCTGTTCAATACAACGGTCGCAAATGTGTGCATCCAAACCTGCAATGAGCAAATTGGTTTCCGACTTTTTACGGCCACAAAAGGAACATTCTAAATCTTCTTTCGACATATTATCTTTTTTCAAAAAAATCTATTTTTTAGCTTCGTGTCAATATTTCATCAATCATTCCGTATTCCAAAGCTTTATCGGCTTTCATCCAATAATCGCGATCGCTGTCCTCATAAACTTTTTCATAGGTTTGGCCAGAGTGATTTGCGATTATTCTATAAAGTTCTTCTTTTAAGGTGATTATTTCGCGGGCGGTAATTTCAATATCACTCGCTTGTCCCTGTGCGCCTCCCAATGGTTGGTGAATCATTACTCGGGAGTGTGTTAGGCCGCTGCGCTTTCCTTTTTCTCCTGCACAAAGCAAAACCGCAGCCATTGATGCCGCCATTCCGGTACAGATTGTTGCCACGTCTGGCTTAATGAATTGCATGGTATCATAGATTCCCAAGCCTGCGTAAACGCTTCCACCGGGTGAGTTGATGTAAATTTGAATATCGCGAGCGGCATCTGTACTTGCCAAAAACAATAATTGGGCCTGTACAATATTTGCCACTTGGTCGTTGATTCCGGTACCAAGGAAAATAATGCGGTCCATCATCAAACGTGAAAAAACGTCCATCGCCACGGCGTTCATTTGGCGTTCTTCAATAATATTTGGGGTCAAGTTCGTGGGGTACATACTACTTATAATTTTGTCGTAGTACATGTTGTTGATGCCTTGATCTTTTATAGCAAAGTTTCTGAATTCGTTACTGTAGTTCATAAATATTCTATTCCTATTTTTAAATACTAAAAATTATGAGACTCCTGCCTTCGCAGGAAATTAAAAAGGCGTTAAATTAAACAATTCAACGCCTAAAGATAACTATTTCTTCGCTGAATTAGGCGTAGGCTTCCTTAATGAATTTATCGTAAGTAATCTCCTTTGTCTTTAGTTTTGCGTTTTCCTTAAAGAAATTAAGCAATTTATTAGTGTTCAATTGCTCACTTAAACGCTCAACTTCTTCTTTGTTTGAAAGAATTCGTGCAGCGATTGACTCTAATTCCTCTTCTGTGGAATTGGTTTGGCCAAATTGTGCCATCTGTGCTTTTATCATATTTTTTGAATAGTCTTTCAACTCTTCAAAAGTTACCTGCAGGTTATTTTCCGCACGAAGTTTTCCTTCGATCAATTGGTAGCGTAGTCCCTTTTCGCTTCTTTCGTATTCAGCTTTTGCATCTTCTTCGGAAAGTCTCTTTTCGCCGGTCATAGCTATCCAGCGTTGCAAGAATTCTTTAGGAAGGTCAAATTTTGTGTTCTCAATTAATGAATCAACCACATCATTCAAAAGTTTTTGGTCGCTTTGCTGTGCAAATTGCCCTTCGGCATCTTCCTTTATTTTTGCTTTCAATTCTTCTTCTGAAGTAACTACTGCTTCACCAAATAGTTTGTCGAACAATTCCTGGTTCAGCTCTGCCATTTCGCGTTTGTTTACTTCTTCAATTTTGAAGGAAACCTCAATATCCAAACCGTGGGCATCATCGTGAGAAACACCTAAATATTTTTGGTTGTCGTGGTCATCGGCAAACATTCCTTTTGTTTTTAAAGTAACCGTGTCGCCAACTTTTGCCCCAATTAGGCTATCCAATTGCTTTTTACCAGCAATCTCCTCTGTGGAAAGGGTTGTTTTCTTCTCTATTTCTTTTTCATTTGAAGTAAAAGTTCCGGTAATTTCATCACCTTTTTCCACTTCTTTTTTGGAAATCAACTTGCCGTATTGCTTGCGGATGGTCTTTACTTGGTTGTTCAGCATTTCATCATCTGCGATGATTTTGTAGTGAACCACCTCATTGCCTTTTACGTCAACGTCGAATTTTGGCGCAAGGCCCAATTCAAATTCAAAGGAATAATCATCTGCATCCCAATTTATTTCTGCTTCATTCTTCGGAAGTGGGTTTCCTAGTACGTCCAGTTTTTCTTCGTTAAGAAATTTGTGGAGTGCATCTTGCAAAAGCTTGTTTACTTCTTCTACCAAAACCGCTTTTCCGTATTGCTTTTTTACCATTCCCAAAGGCACGTGTCCTTTTCGGAACCCGGGGATATTGGCGTTTTTACGATAATCGTTCAGCACTTTTTCAACTTTGCCTGAATAATCGTCTTTTGAAACCTCTACCGTAAGTACAGCGTTCAGTTTATCAATGTCTTTTTTTGTAATGTTCATTTTTTCTCTTCTGAATTTCGGGTTGCAAAAGTACGGCTTTTTGCATAACCCAACAAACATTTACAAACTGTTGTTCAGCAATTTGCTAATCTTCTTTAATAAGTGAAAAAAGTATGGATTGAAAAAGCGAAAGCAACAAACTGAAAAGAAGCGCCCACCAAATTGTAGAGACCGCAAATCCCCCTACGAAATAATCAGCAATGAGGATAATAATGGCATTGATAATAAGCAGAAAAAGTCCAAAAGTTACAATGGTTATTGGCAGGGTCAATAATACCAAAATAGGCTTGACTATGAGTCTCAATAAAGCAATTACAATAGCGACTATAATAGCTGAACCATATCCTTCAACAGCTACGCCAGGCAAAATTTTTGACAATACCACAACTGCGAGGGCCGTAAGCAATAATTTAATGATTAGTTTCAAGTTTGTGAGGTTTAAGTTGAATTTAAAGATAAAAAAAACCGCCCATACTAGGCGGTTTTTCTATAAAGCACATATTTAATATTAATTATTTGTAACTGTAATAGTTGCATAGTTACCAATGTGCACCTTAGGAATAGTTGCATCATAGGTATCATTAATTGCTTGAATAATCAAGTTTGCAGTATAAGCATACCCTCGTGGAGTTGGGTGAACGCCGTCCAAAGAAAACGCCCCGCCTGTTACAAACTGTGAAGTAAGCACGCCACCATCATAAACAACACCTCCATTTGCAACTCTCGCCAAAGCAGCCTTTGCATCAACGAAAGCCAATCCTTTGGCTCCGGCAAGGGCTTGGATAGTGGCATTGTACGCAGTGCTTGCTGCAGTGATGCGTGCTTGTTCAGAAACCGCTAAAACATATTGGTCTGTTAAAGGAATTGAAACTCCAATAACACCTTGTGGATTGTTTGGGTCTGGAGTTGTACCCAATACCGATGAAGCAGTCAAAACAATAAGATCATCAGACTTTACTTGACGTAATTGGCCCAACAATGCTGCTAACTGAGGCGGAAGACTAAACGGCGCCCCCTGCAAAATAGTCGTTAAATCGGTAAGATCATCGTCTGTCATAATTGGGAAATTTTGTCCCGCAGAGAAATTGATCATACGCAGTGCAGCTTCTTCAGGGGTAATTACTCCCATACCCGCCAAACCTGGCAATATTTGTGTATTATATGCTGCAAATTGTGCATTCAATTGCGCCGCAGTTGCAGCATCCAACGGAATCGCATTAGTTGGAACAGTAGTGAAGTAAGGTATAGATGTTACTTCAGGAATATTCACCAAAACACCTTTTGCACCGCTTGCAGTTAAAGCATCTACTTGCTGGCTATAAACGGAGGCAAAAACGTTAGGATCTGTAATGTCGTTGCCACCATAGGTTGAAGGGTCAAAATTCCCAGTTTGATCAACTCCAGCTCCTCCGGATGTTGCATAACTTAAAATGTCGTTATTACCAATCCAAAGACTGAAAAAGGTTGGGTTCTGCGCAGCGGCATCACCAATTACAGTTGCGCTTTCGCTACTTGCAAAACGGGCAAAATAAGGGTTCGCCGCACCAGTTGGCACTCCAGCTACATTACCATAACCTGGAGCAACTAAATGAAAACTTTTTGCACCGGGAACACCCATATTGTTAAAAGACCCACTTAATTTATTTGAAATATCAGTAGTGGGAGTTCCTTCCAATCGAACTGGGCCTGGATTGCCATTTGCATCAACGGCAAGGACGAATCTGTTTTCAGCAATTTGTGTACCACCCAATAATAAACCCCCTATATTGTCATTCATCAACGGCTGCATAAATTCACCTCCGCCAGTAAACATAAACTGCTCCGCCATAATGTTCGGATAGCTATTTTCCTGCCCTGTAATGTATAGAGCCCCATCAGCATAACCAGCTGTCAAGGAATTTCCAACGGAAACATATTTTGAAAGATTTGCCGTTCCGCTGCTGTAAAAACCATCGTCAGTTACAGGGCTATCAAATTCTGGTTCGCAGCTTACAAAGCCAACAGCCAAGACCGCGAATGTATATTTAAGTATATTTTTCATCTTTAAGATTTTTTTTTCGATTATAATTTATAAGTAAGCCCCAATCCTGGAACAAAAACATTGGTTTTATAGGTTCCCTTAAATGGAACCGCTACACCGTTCTCGAAGTAATAATTATATGAAGCATCCACCTCCTTAAAGTGTGAATAAAGGAAAGAAGCATCTATTTGAAGGTGCTCGCCAAGATTTACTGTAAGACCGGCGGTAAAGTTATTACTATCGTTACGAGGTGTTTCAGGAGCGAAATAGCCTTCGCGAACAGGCGATTCATCAAAGTAATAACCAGCTCTCAATGTGAACATTTTGGTAGCGTCATATTGCATCCCAAAACGATATATGGAAGAGTTCTTATAATTACGTGCATTTTTTGAATCTGGAATAGCTTCGTTTGCAAAATCGATATCCAAAGAATTGTAAACATCCCAAAAAGTTCTATTGTAATCAAAAGCGAAGGTCCAACTTTCGCAGAAATCGTAGGACATACCCACGGTCATTTCAGCTGGCATTGGCAAAGAGGCCTTGATAGAAGTATTTTCAAAAGGCGTTAAAGGAGAGTTTGGAATATTTTCAAACTCGGCAGTACCATCTTCAGCATCCAGGATAATTTCTGAACGATACGTAGCACCTATGTGAAGATCATCCGTAAGATTAACCATTGTACTGGCTACCCATCCCCAGCTACTTACTCCAGAAGCATCAATAGTTACATTTGCACGATTTCCATCAAGATCGGTAAGGGTACGGTTTAGGTTTCTGTTGAAGTTAACGGAACCTGTAACATAAATTGGCCCACCACCTACGCTCAACTTGTCATTAATTTTAAAAGAAACCGTTGGCTGTATATAGATTGCCTGTAAATCAATATTATTTAAAAGGTGCGATCCCGCCCAATCGTCTTCATATTCTACAGAACTTCCGTAGGGAGTGTAAACGCCAAGACCAAAAGCCAACCAATCTGTTGCTTGGTATGACGCATATAAATAAAGTGGAGTCCCTACGGGACTATCGGTCCGCGCATTTGCACCAGTTTCGGCGTCTTGATAGGCAATGTTTGAAAACACACCGTGCACACCTGCTGAGATACTGAATTTATCTTCCAGATAAACCAATGCTGCGGGGTTAAAAAACACCGATTCGCTACTGTTTACAACCGCAACGCCCGTGTGCCCCATCGCGAGGGCTTTATTGCCCTGCAAACTTACGCGGTAACCGCCCGCATAAGTAACCGCACTTGCTAGCGCAAAAACGGCAAGTAGTAATACTTTCTTCATAATTGTTTATTTCTTTAGAGTTAATTCTTAGTTTTAAATTAGTAAGGAATTATTTATAAGGTATTTATTATGCACGCATAAGAAACCTTCTTACAATATTATAAAAAATTCATAACATTCTCATAAAATTCATCAGGATTTTCTGCGTGCAGCCAATGGCCGGCGTTTGATATTGTAATTATTTTTGCTTTCGGAAAATGCTTTTTAATCAAAATCTCGTCCATCGGTTCTATGTAGCCACTTTTCTCGCCTCCTAAAAAAAGCGTATAGCCTTCAAAAGCAGTTTCATTGGCAAGCGCAACCCCCACTTCTTCAATTTTTTCTGAAAGAACGGGTAAATTTATGCGAAGCGCCAGTTCGTTTTTATTTTTTCGGTATAAATTTTTAAGAAGAAACAGTCGTGTACCTTCGTCTTTTATATATTCCGAAAGGACATCTTCTGCTTCGCCGCGTGATTTTATTTGTGAAAAATTCAATGACGAAAGCGCTTTCAAAATATCTTGATGGTGTGACGGATAAGACTTTGGACCAATATCTGCAACAACCAGTTTCGAAACCATTTCGGGATAGGTTACTGCAAACTGCATTGCAACTTTTCCACCCATGGAATGACCGAGTAGAATTATTTCTTTTAAACTGTGCTCTTCGCAATAATTTTTCAAATCTTCCGACATTAATTCATACGAAAATTCATCGCTGTGAAAACTTCGCCCGTGGTTGCGCTGGTCCAAAAGATGAACCTCATAACCGGCTTCTGCCCAGCGAGTGCCGAGGGTTTTCCAGTTATCGCTCATACCGAGGAAACCGTGAAGGATTACGAAAGGTTTGCCGGAACCTAATATTTGAGAGTGGAGAGTCATTAATTAAGTTTTTTTAAATATTCTGAAATCACCTTTTCCAACCCATCATAGAGCGCCTCGCAAATAAGCGCATGCCCAATGCTCACTTCCAAAAGATTTGGAATGTTTTGCTTAAAAAAAGCAATGTTTTCCAATGAAAGGTCGTGCCCGGCGTTGATGCCCAAACCTAATTTATTTGCGAGAATTGCGCACTCTGTATAAGGTTTTACGGCTTCTTTGTTTGCCAAGGAATATTGTATTGCGAATTCTTCGGTGTAAAGTTCAACTCTATCGGTTCCCGTTTCGGCGGCGCCCTCGATCATTTTTAAGGTTGGATCTACGAAAATTGAAGTGCGGATTCCGTTTCGCTTAAATTCAGAAATTATTTCCTTTAAGTAATCTCTGTGCTTCACGGTATCCCAGCCTGCGTTGGAAGTGATTGCGTCGACAGCGTCGGGAACCAAGGTTACTTGTGTAGGTTTTATTTCCAAAACCATCTTTGTGAAATTATCCATCGGATTCCCCTCAATATTATATTCCGTGGAAACGATTGATTTTAAATCATACGCATCTTGATACCTAATGTGGCGTTCGTCGGGCCTTGGATGGATTGTGATTCCCTGTGCTCCGAAATTTTCCACATCTTTTGCAACCTGCAACAAATCAGGGGCGTTACCGCCGCGTGCATTGCGCAGTGTGGCGATTTTGTTTATGTTTACGCTAAGTTTTGTCATTTCTTTGTGTTATAATTAACAAAAATACAAACCTTCCAAACGCTAATGAACCTTTATTTTAAGTAATTTGCGTTAAAAATAATTTGCAATGGAAACTAGGAATTATATCATAAACGATATTGAACCTTTTGACATTTCTTCTAATGTAAAAGATGTGCAAGTGGTATTCAACCAGCTCACCTATTCACATGTGCCTGTTAAAAAGGACGGTCATTTTATTGGTTGTGTTTCTGAAAATGATGCGTACTGTTTTGACAATACCAAAACACTTAATGATTTTCAATATGCCTTAGAGCCCTTTCACGTGCTTGAAGATACGAATTGGTTAGACATCCTGGAAGCTTTTGCACTCCACAACAGCAATATTATGCCTGTTTTGGGTGCTGAAAACAAGTATTTGGGATATTATGAATTAGGTGATATTATGAGCCTTTTTAACAATACTCCCTTTCTGAACGAAACCGGTGGAATTATTGTGGTTGAGAAGGAAATCCAAGATTATTCTTTCAGTGAAATCTGCCAAATTGTAGAATCTAACGGAACGAGGATTTTTGGAGTATTTATTTCAAATATTCAAAATGACACTGTACAGATTACCTTAAAAGTGGGCCACACCGCTATGAACAGTATTGTTCAAACGTTTAGAAGGTATAATTATAACGTAATAAGTCATCACGAAGAAGATAAATTTTTGGAGGATTTAAAGGAACGTTCCGATTATCTGGACAAATACCTTAATATATAAAAGTAGTCGTCAGTAGAAAGTAAAAATAAAAGTATCCATAGCATCAAGATTATTTAAATGAAAATAGGCATCTACGGACAATTTTATCACGAAAATTCTGAAATTTATATTCAGATGTTGCTCGATGCGCTTCAGAAGAGAGAGGCCGAAGTTGTTATTGAGGAAAACTTTTTGGGCATCATCAATCAAAATCAAGATATCACCAAAAATTTTTCTGCCTTTTCCACCTTTACCAAGTTAGACGCTAGTTTTGATCTTTTTTTCAGCATTGGAGGAGACGGAACAATACTCAAAGCCGTAACATTCGTTGCAGATTTGGGCATTCCCATAGTGGGCATCAATACAGGAAGACTTGGGTTTTTGGCAACAATCCAAAAGGAAGAAATGACCGAAAGCCTGAACCAGATTTTGGAGGGCGAATATTCCATTTCTGAAAGAAGCTTGCTTACGGTTGAAACTTTCCCAAAGAGCGAAGAAATTCAACCATTAAATTTCGCATTAAATGAAGTAGCCGTAAACCGAAGAAATACAACCTCCATGATAAAGGTGGAGACATTGGTTAACGACAAATACCTTACCTCTTATTGGTCTGATGGTCTAATTGTAGCGACACCCACTGGCTCAACTGGATATTCCTTAAGTTGCGGCGGTCCAGTAATAGACCCCGATGCAAATAATTTTGTACTTACTCCTATTGCCCCTCATAATCTAAACGCGCGACCTTTGGTTATTCCAGATTCCAGCACCATTTCATTAAAAGTTTCGGGGCGGGAAAACACTTTTTTGGTCTCCATGGACTCCCGTATTGCAACGCTAGAAAACGAAACTGAGATCATCATTAAAAAAGCTCCTTTTACCATTAAATTGCTTCAGTTACACGATGACAGTTTTATAAAAACACTTCGTAAAAAACTTTTGTGGGGCGAAGACAAGCGGAACTAAACAATAAAATCCATCAAAATTTGTTAATCAACTGAGACAAATTGGCTTCCCACAATGTCAAGCCAAGTTTATTGTTATATTTGCAAACTTTTAAAGTATATGAAGTATTTCGCGACTGTATTTTTAATACTCTCAACGGCATTCTATGCACATTCCCAAACCTATGAAATAGGTGGAATGATTGGAGGCGCAAACTATATTGGTGATGTTGGGAAAACCAATTTCATAAACCCAAACAGCTTTGCTGTGGGCGGTATTTTTAAATGGAACCGCAGCGCAAGACACGCTTTTAGGGGCTCGGTATTGATTGCAAATATAAAAGGAGACGATTCCAAAAGTCCAAACAGTCGTAGAAAACAACGCGGTTATTCATTTGAAAACACAGTAAAAGAACTCTCCATAGGGATTGAATACACCTTTTGGGATTTTGACGTTCATTCCCAAAAAGCTATTTCATCCCCTTATTTATATACCGGTCTCACAGGTTTTAGTTATACCGCTTTGCGCAAACGAGCAAATGGTGATATAGTAGAATATGATAATGCAATGAGCGTTGCAATACCCATGGTTGTAGGTTTTAAAGCCAATATGGGCCAAAATGCAATGGTAGGTTTTGAAATTGGCGCACGTTATACATTTACGGATGATTTGGACGGTAGCAACCCCGTAAAAGGGCTGGCAGACGAAGAAGGCCTTAAATTTGGAAACACAAACAGTGACGATTGGTATGTTTTTACTGGTATAACCGTTACTTTTGCCTTCGGAAGAAAGCCTTGTTATTGCAATTTTTAATTATAAAATGGACTATAAAGACCAAATAGACAAAGACAAACTGCCCCAGCACCTTGCCATTATTATGGACGGCAATGGCCGCTGGGCAAAACAAAAGGGTCTTTTTAGGTCTATTGGTCATGAAAATGGCACCAAAGCAGTACGTGAAATAGTAGAAGGAAGCGCAGAAATAGGAATTCCTTTTTTAACGCTATATGCTTTTTCAACCGAAAACTGGAACCGCCCCAAAATGGAAGTGGAACTATTGATGAAACTCTTGGTTTCCTCCCTTAAAAAAGAAATAAAAACCCTTACCGATAACAATATAAAACTAAATGCCATCGGCAATCTGGACGCATTACCAAAAAAAGCGCACAAAGAGTTGCTGGACGTTATTGACAAAACTAAGGAAAACAAGCGAATGACCCTTACCCTTGCCCTAAGCTATGGTTCAAGGGAAGAAATTACAAAAACAATAAAAGAGATTAGTCTTAAAGTTAAAAATAACCTAATTTCGCCGCATGATATTGATGAAACGGTAATAAATAATCATCTTTACACGCAAAATTTACCAGATGTAGATTTATTAATACGCACTAGTGGCGAGCAGCGCATTAGTAATTTTCTACTTTGGCAAATAGCGTACGCCGAATTGTATTTTACTGAAACACTTTGGCCCGATTATACAAAAAACCATCTTTTTGAAGCAATATTAAATTATCAAAACAGAGAAAGAAGATTTGGAAAAACCAGTGAACAACTTAATCAATAGTTTCCTATTGCATACATACAGAAAATCTTATTGTATTTTATTATTTACAATACTTTCCGTTTTTACACTACAGGCACAGCAAAAAGAACTTGACAGCGGAAGAAAATACACCATAAACGAAATAAAGGTTACTGGAGCACAGAGCTTTAACGAGCAGACCGTAATTGCCTTTACAGGTCTAAAAAAAGGGGACAGAATCTACATTCCGGGCGAAAAACTGAGCCAAGTAACCAAAAAACTTTGGGAACAAAATCTTTTCAGCGACATCGCTTTTTACGTTACAAATATTGAAGGTGACAATGTTGATTTAGAGCTCTATATTGTTGAGCTACCAAAACTTAATGAAATTGTCATTAACGGAAAGGGAATAAGAAAGGCCAAGAAAAAAGAAATCATTAAAGACAATGATCTTAAAGCTGGCGCCAAGATTACTGAAAATCTTCTTACTACTACCAAAAATTACATTACAACTAAATATAAAAAAGACGGTTTTTTTAATACCGAGGTTACCATCAACACAACCCCTTATACAGATTCAACAGGTGTAGAAGTATCCCGGAATATGGTGATTTCAATCGATAAGGGAAAACGCGTAAAAGTTAAAAAAATCAATTTTGAAGGAAATGAGCATTTTACCAATGGCAAATTGCGACGTTCCATGAAAAAAACCAAACGCAAAAACTTTATACGTTTTTGGAAACGTTCAAAATATACCGAAGAAGGATTTGAGGAGGACAGAGAATCAATTCTAAAAAAATATAAGTCAAATGGTTATCGCGATGCCCGAATAATTAGTGATACACTTCGGGTTCTTGATAAAAAGAACGTAGCCTTAGACATTAAGCTTGAAGAAGGCGACAAGTATTATTTTGGCGATATTAAATTTATCGGAAACAGTGTGTTTACCGATAACCAATTACGCCAAATCCTGGGCATAAAAAGTGGCGAAGTCTATAACGGAGTTTTACTACAAGAACGCATTGCAGACGAAAGCGACCCAGAAGCAAACGATCTTACAAACCTTTACCAAAACAACGGATATCTCGCAGCAAGAATAAACCCAGTTGAGGTAGCCGTGCGCAATGACACCATCGATTTTGAAATACGGATAATGGAACGCAACCTGTTCTATTTTGACCACGTAACAGTTGTAGGTAACGATCGCACAAACGACCATGTGATCTATCGAGAATTAAGAACACGTCCCGGGCAAAAATACAGCAAGCGCGACGTGGTAAGAACCATTCGCGAATTGGGACAGTTAGGCTTCTTTGATCCAGAGCAGCTTTCTCCAAATTTCAAGAAAGTTGATGAAAACAACGGCTTGGTTGATTTGGAATATTCCGTCGTGGAAAAAGGCTCCAGCCAAGTTGAACTTCAGGGAGGTTATGGCGGTGGCGGTTTTGTTGGAACTCTTGGACTTTCCTTCAATAACTTTTCGCTTAGAAATATTTTCAACCTTAGTTCTTACAAGCCTTTGCCAATGGGTGATGGGCAAAAACTATCAATTCGGGCACAGGCCAGTAGTTATTACCAAACTTATAGCATATCTCTTACAGAACCATGGTTAGGTGGTAGAAAGCCCGTACAATTGTCCACTTCGTTCTCTCACACGATTCAGAATTTCTACGATTACAACAATAGAAGAGCAGACAAATCCAGAAGTTTTACTATTACTGGAGGATCGGTAGGTCTTGCCAAAAAAGTGAAGTGGCCCGATGATTATTTTGTATGGTCTAATGCTATTAGCTTCCAGCATTACAATCTGAATAATTACAACACTGGCTTGTTTACATTTGGTGATGGTTATTCCAACAACTTGGCATATACTATCGGTATAAGCCGAAACAACACGGCCACCAACCCTATTTACCCAACACAAGGTTCCGACTTCAGTATTACTGCAAAGTTGACCCTACCTTATTCAGCGTTTAACAACGTTGATTACAAAGCTCTTTCTAATGAGAGAGACCTTCTTGAGCTTACACCTCAAGACGATCCTGAGTATATTGATGACAGGAAAAGAATTTCTGAAATTGACCAAGAGCGTTTTAAATGGCTGGAATATTACAAAATTAAATTTAAGGGAAGTTGGTATACCAGACTTATAGGAAAAATGGTTCTTAAAACTAATACGGAGTTTGGATTCTTGGGAGCTTATAATCAAGATCGTGGTGTACCGCCATTTGAAAGATTTTTTGTAGGTGGTGATGGACTTGGCGCGTATAGCTTGGATGGCCGCGAAGTAATTCAGCTTAGAGGTTATCCTAACCAATCTTTATCTGATGCAGACGGAAATACGATTTACAATAAATTTTCGTTAGAGGTAAGATATCCCGTAACTTTGGCACAGATGGCATCCATCTATGTTCTTGGGTTTGCAGAGGGAGGAGCTTCCTATGATGGCTTCAGAAATTATAATCCTTTTGAACTAAAACGTTCCGCTGGCGCAGGATTGCGTATATTTATGCCAGCATTTGGACTTTTGGGTATCGATTTCGGATATGGCTTTGACCCTGTTTTGGGCGGAACCGAGAAGAATGGATGGGAAACCCACTTTATCATTGGACAACAATTTTAAAAATTGGCACGATATTTTCTTAAACAACAACCAAATAATATGAAGACAAAAAAAATACTATTTTTTACCCTTTTCCTTTTTTGCTTCACCTTTATGGCAGAAGCTCAAAGAGGCGTTCGCATAGGATATATTGATATGGAATATATCCTGGAAAGTGTTCCAGAATACAAAGAAGCCTCTATCCAATTGGAAGGAAAGGTACAACGCTGGAAACAGGATATTGAAAAGAAGCAGAAGGAAATAGACCAAATGAAACTGAACCTTGCAAACGAAAGGGTTCTTCTTACCAAAGAATTGATTGACGAGCGCGAAGAGGAAATTAAAATTAAGGAAGATGAAATGCTTCAATACCAACAGGATCGTTTTGGCCCAAATGGAGATCTAATGATCCAGAGAAGACAGTTGGTTCAGCCTATACAAGATCAAGTTTTTAATATAGTTCAGGAAATTGCAGAGAATAAAAAGTATGATTTTATTTTTGACAAATCTGCAGACGTGGTTATGCTTTTCGCAGCAAAAAGAAATGATATCAGCGATTTGGTACTGCGAAGTATTGAACGTGCAGGCAGAAGAGTACAGGCTGCTAATAAAAAAGAGCAACGCGAAATAGAGCGTCGCGAAGCACTCTCATCTGAAGAAGAAGGTGCTATTACTGAAAGAGAAAAAGCAATTCAAGAAAAACAGGAGGAGCGCGAAAAACTGGTTGAAGCCAAAAAAACAGAGCGTGAAGAAATGATGGCCCAGCGCCAAAAGGAACGTGACTCTATCCGTGCTGCCAAAAAAGCTGAATTTGAAGAACGCAGACAACGCTTGATTGAAGAAAGAGAACAAAGAAGAGATTCAATAATGAATGCCCGTCAAAACAGAAATAATCCTTCTGAAGGAAGAAAAGAAGGCGATGAAGGTGATGGTCAAGAATAAAATAGTTTTATAATAATCAAATAAAAAGATAACACTTAAATTAAATACACTTACAATGAAAAAAATGAAAATAGTTTTAGTTGCAATGGCACTATTCGTGGGGGCTACAAGTTTTGTAAACGCACAGTCCAAAATTGCACACATCAATGCTCAAGAACTAATCGAGGCAATGCCCGAATATAAGGCTGCGCAAAGCCAATTGGAAAAAGTGCAGAAAACCTATGATACTGAAATTAAGGCAATGGCCAAAGAGCTAGAAACCAAAATGAAACAGTACGACACTGAAGCTGCAGGCAAAAGCGATGAAGAAAACCAAAAAAGGTTCCAGGAAGTTCAAGGAATGCAGGATAATATACAAGCATACAGACAACAAGCGCTTCAGGATTTAGATAAGAAAAGAACAGATATATTTAAGCCAATTCTTGAAAAGGCCCAAAGTACCATTCAAAAAGTTGCAAAAGCACAAGGATATCAGTATGTGCTAGATTCAACCTTAGGTAGCGGCGTAATTCTTGCCGATGGAAAAGACCTAATGGCCGATGTAAAAAAAGAATTGGGAATGTAATTCTTTCCTAAAAGAAAATTTTTAAAACTGCCCGCACTTGTGGGCAGTTTTTTTATACCTTAATTTCAACTTATTGGCTACATTTACGTAATGAAAAAAAACAGTCCAATAGGCGTTTTTGATTCTGGCGTTGGGGGTTCTTCCATTTGGCAGGAAATCCACAAGTTGTTACCCTTGGAGCACACTATTTATCTCGCGGATAGTAAAAATGCTCCCTATGGGAATAAAACTGCGGAAGAAATCACCAAACTCAGCATTAAAAACACTGAGAAGTTAATCCAAATGGGAGCCAAAATTATAATAGTAGCTTGCAATACAGCTACTACCAATGCTATAGCTGCCCTTCGGAAAAATTACGATATTCCTATTATAGGAATAGAGCCTGCCATAAAACCAGCGGCGCTGCAAACCACTACAAAAAGCATTGGTATTTTGGCTACCAAAGGAACATTGAGCAGTGCGCTCTTCAGTAAAACAACACAGAAATTTACAAAGGATATAAATGTTGTCGAAATTATTGGCGAAGGCCTTGTACCTTTAATTGAAGCGGGAAATCTAGATGGTCCTGAAATGCATTCGTTAGTGAAGAAGTATACAAAGCCAATGATTGCTGCCAATATTGATTATTTAGTGTTGGGCTGCAGCCACTATCCATATATTATTCCACAGCTGAAAAACATTTTACCTGCAAACGTAAAAATTATAGATTCAGGGGAAGCCGTGGCCAGACAAACCAAGACTGTGCTTCAAAGTCTGGATATGCTTCGGGATGAGAATACTACGCCCAATCTTCAATTTTTCACAAATGCGGAAACTGAGACTTTAAAATTTCTTTTAAAGGAATATTGTGAAAAGATTTCTGTGGAGAAAAAGGATTTCTAAATCACTCCTTAAACCAAGAGGAATACATTACATAATTATTGGCTATGCGCTCTATTTCGCCTTTGGTAAGTTCGGGACTTATGTTTTTAATTTTCTTGGCGGGAATACCGGCGTAAATGCTTCCACTTTCAACTTTAGTGTTCTTTGACACTACTGCTCCAGCGGCTATAATGGTATTGCTCTCCACCACACAATCGTCCATGACGATGCTTCCCATTCCGATCAAAACATTATCATGGATTGTGCAACCATGAACAATAGCGTTATGCCCAATGGATACGTTGTTGCCTATGGTAGTGGGAGAGGTTTTGTAGGTGGCGTGAATTACCGCACCGTCCTGCACATTTACCTTATTGCCCATTTTAATGAAATGCACATCGCCGCGAATCACAGCGTTAAACCAAACGCTGCATTCATTGCCCATTACCACATCACCAACAATAGTGGCGTTTTCAGCAATAAAGCAATCTTTGGGAATTTCTGGATGTTTTCCATTTACGGATTTTAATATCATCGGTTGTAATTTGTAGTTCTTTGTAAAATTAGAATAACTTAATTGTGACGTTTTTATAGGGTATTTAGGGAGTATCTATGAGGTAGAGTCGGCATAGGGTCGGCATAGGGTCGGCATAGGGTCGGCATAGAGTCGGCATAGAGATGGCTTAGGGCTGAAAAAAATTAAATTTCAAATCTCTTGGAAAGGCACTAAAGCGTGAAGGATATTCGGCTTCCAATTGAGCTATAAATATACAGCATCACACTTGCGTTTCCAAATAAATTTTTAGCCAAAATAAGCTAGCAATTCCTTCTTTCGCGAAGGGCTAACCATTATTTCCTTCCCGCTGGAAAGTACTACGCTCCCGCCCTTTCCTTTTTTGTATTCGGTTATTTCGTTCACATTTACCAAATAGGATTTGTGAACGCGAGCAAAACCGTTTTCTGACAGGGAATCTTCAAAATATTTTAGCGTCTTGCTTACCAGTCGTTTTCCTTTCTTTAAATAGATCTGCGTATAGTTATCATCTGCTTGACAATAAAGGATTTCTTCCATTTGAAGCACTTCAAAACCGTTTTGCAGCGGAATTGTAATCTTCCCGGCAACCTGCGTTTGTAACGGCTTTAAAATTGAATTCTGCAGATTGTTTTCCTTTGTTTTTATTTCCGAGACATAGTCAACAGCCTCAATCAATTTATCGATAGAAATTGGCTTCAGCAAATAATAGGAAGCGTGCGCATTCAGCGCATCAATAGCATAATGGTTGTACGCCGTTACAAAAACGGTCTCAAACTGGCGGTCGCCAACCTTGTCTAACAAGTCGAACGCATTGCCAAAGGGCATCTCCACATCGAGAAAAACCACATCCAAATCATTATTTCGAATCAGAACCAGGGCTTCATCCACATTCCCCGCCTCGCCCTTTAGAGCGATGCTGGGACAATACTTTGCCAAATAATTTTTAAGGATTTCGCGACTGGTTTCTTCGTCTTCAACTATTATTGCGTTTAGTTTCATCAATCTTTCTTTAAAATAAGTTCTACTCTGGTACCTTCACTGTTTTCAAAAACATTTTCCACTGTTACATCTACTTTGTCTTTATACATTTGGTTCAAAATAGATATACGCTTTTGTGTATTGCCCATTCCCTTGGACTTTTGCTTCTTTTGATTTTCAGTCTTGAATTCTTTTGATTTGGTGCGGCCAATACCATCATCCTGAATAGTAATCTTCACGGTTTTAGCATCTATTTTTTTAAAATCAATATTTAGCAAGCCTTTTTCCTCCTTATACCGAAGTCCGTGCCATACAGCGTTTTCTACATAGGGCTGAAGTAACATTGGTGGAATTACAAACTCATTTAAATTGATGGTTTCATCTACTGAAAATTTATAGTCGAACTTATCCTTAAACCGAAAATGTTCAAGTTTCACATAGAGTTCCAAAAGTTCAATTTCTTTTTCCAAAGGAATAAAATCCTCTTCACTGTTTTCCAAGACTGAGCGCATTAAAAGTGAAAAATCTGTCAAATATTTATTTGCGGCACGTTCGTCATTCACCGCAATAAAACTGTTAACTGAGTTGAGGGCATTAAAGATAAAATGAGGATTCATCTGCGACCTAAGCGATTTGAGAGCCAAAAGATTGTTTGCGAATTTTTGCTGTTTTACGTTTTTATACTGTGTATAAGCTGCAAAAACAAGTAACAAAACAATAATGGCCAACGAAATAATAACCCACTTTTGTATTTGGCTATTTCGCTCTATCAATTCTTGGTTTTCAAAGGCTAGTTTATAACGGCTTTCATTTAACTTTCTGTCGTTTTCCAAACTGGCAATACGGTTTTGTTTTAGGGTGATTTCTTTTGTGAAGCGTGCCGCTTGACTAATTTCCTGCTCCTTCTTCACATAAAGTTCATCCACAACTTCCACATACCGTTGGTAGCTTTCGGTGGCTTTATCATATTCACCGATGTCGCGATAAATTTCTGAAAGTTTTCGGGTAGCATCCTTTTGTACTATCAAATCTTCCTTTTTATCGGCTTCAGCTATACTTTTTTCAAGATATGGAATGGCCTGTTCGTACTTTTCCTGTGCCACAAAGGCATTGGCTATTTTATAGTTTTGACGTTGTGGGGTAAGTGCTTCGTCTTCTACAGTAGTACCCTTGCCCATCGTGTTCAGTTCTTCCAAGGTTTCCTCACGAAGCTGTATTTCTTTGTCATACTCTCGATTTTGGTTGTAGAAATCTGCCACCTTATTTTTTTCAGAAACTGCACGCTGTTTATTTTCCCTCTTGGCCAATTTTAGGGAGTTGTCAAAATATTCCTCGGCTTCATTCAGCGCCCCGCTTTGGGCATAGGCTTCACCAATTTTGGAATTTAGGTTGGTGATTTTTGGGGTGATTTGGTTTTCCTTGGCTACATCCAGTGCCTTTTGATAATTGAAAACACTTTTCACGCCATCGCCAATAGCCTTATAGGTATCGCCTAAGCTCTCATAAACTTCTACTCTTTGGTAAGCTGAGAGGTTTCCTTTTAATAAATTCTGAAGTGTTGCAATACTTTCCTGGTAATTTTTATTCTGCGCAAATGCCTTTGCCAATTTTATGGAAACTTCTGTATTCAGCGTGTTTTGGAGACTTCGTTTATAATTATCGACCGCCAGATCTGGCTGGTTCCAAAACAAGTTGATATCGCCCAAAGTCTCAAAAGCTTGACCATTTTCCTGTTTTGAAATGTTTTTATTTCGCCCCGGTTCCAAGGCGCGGGTTACATATTCAATACTTTTCTGGGCATCCTTTTTTAGAAAAAACCTAGCAGAATCCAAATAAACCTTAAAGCCTGCCTGCATATTGCTTGTGGGACTTTTAGAAATCACAGGTTCGGTTTCTCCCTTGGCTTTTTCAACGCGAACGGTAATAAAGTCATTTTTGGTTATCGTATAATAAACCGTTACAAAATCATCGCTTTTTATAATAAGCTCATCCCCTATTTTTGCTGAAATGGAGAAACGTCCCGAAAGATTTGTGGTAGTGTACTGGCCGCCCAATATTTCAACATTCACTTTTGGGATTGGCATATTGGTTTCGCCGTCCACCACTTCCCCCTTCAGCATAAAAGGTCTGATTTCCGATTGCCGATTTGCTTGTGAAAAGCATGCATCGGAAGAAAAAATGGCAAGCGCCGTAAATAGAAAAAGAAAGTTTTTCATTTTAATATTAAAACGGTAAACATACACACTTTACTGCAATGCTTAAAATTACGTTTTTCTGAAATAGCTTCAACTTATGTGAAAAAAGAATACTTCACTCATCCAAATATACGCTTCCCTAAGGCAGATAAAGTGCTTCCTCAAAGTAGATTTTTTTTCAACAAAGTCTACACTAGGTTTATACTGTTTAAAATCACTTAAAAAATATCAATTATGAAAAAGTTACAGATTATTTTACTCTTCGCAGCTTTCACCATGACCCTTTCGTGCAAAGCCGAAACTAAAAAACCCGACAATCAATTACTAGCTACGGTCGAAGACCAAAATTTGAAAAAAGAACACTATATAAAAGTTGCCCTGCTGCTGGACACGAGTAACAGCATGGACGGCCTCATAGACCAAGCTAAGGCACAGCTTTGGGAAATAGTGAACGAATTGAGCTACGCCAAATGCCGAAATGAAAGACCAAAACTTCAAATAGCTTTATACGAATATGGGAATGACAATTTGAGTTCGCGCGACAATTACATCAGAAAAATTTTAAACTTTACGGAAGATTTAGACGATGTTTCCAAAGAACTATTCTCCTTAACAACCAATGGCGGCAGTGAGTATTGCGGTGCTGTTATTCAAGAATCATTGAATAAATTGGATTGGGGCAATGAGGATGACGATTTAAAAATGGTTTTTATTGCCGGAAACGAACCTTTTACGCAAGGAAGCATAAATTATAAAGATGCTGCAGCAAATGCCAAGGAAAATGGGGTGGTTGTAAACACGATTTTCTGTGGAGATTACCGCCACGGAATTGACAGCTATTGGAAAGATGGCGCCCAACTTACCTATGGCGACTATATGGCCATTAACCAAAACCAGCAAACCGTGTATGTTCCATCTCCATATGATGATGTAATAATTCAACTAAATATAAAACTTAACAACACCTATGTACCTTATGGAACCCGTGGAGAAATGAAAAAGGCGATGCAAAATGAGCAAGATTCAAATGCTGAAGAATATAGTAAAGCAAACGCAGTAAGCCGCACCGTTTCAAAAGGAAGCCATTTATACACTAACAGTACTTGGGATTTAGTAGATGCTGAAAAAGAAGCAGACTTTAGTTATGAAAAATTGAAAAAGGAAGAATTACCGCAGGAATTGAAAGGAAAAAGCACTTCGGAAATAAAAAAATATCTCGAAACCAAACGTTCCGAAAGAGAAGCGATTCAGAAAGAAATCATGGAGCTAAACGAGCAACGCCGAAAGTACATCGCCGAGCACTCCAAAGAAACAAACAATGGTTTGGAAAATGCTATGGTTGAAGCCATAAAAAAACAAGCCAAAAAGAAAAATTATACGTGGCAATAAATTTCACGAGAAAAAAAAAGGCCTGAATAAATATCAGGCCTTTTTTTAAACTTTATTAGTTAATGGCAGGACAATTACAATCGTACGGTTCGGGTCTTCCACCCAAAAAGTCATAACCTAGTGTGATTTGATGAAAACCACCACTCTCAAACTTTACATTTCCCGACTGGTAAGAGTAGTTGTACCCAAACATAAAGTTTTTATAATTTACTCCTAAAATTGGCGTGAACCATTGAAGTTTTTGTGCCTTTATCTCTTCACCATTAAGGTATTCTGCACCATCAAGACTTCTTCGGTATGATAATCCGCCCCACAATTGCCCAAAATCCATTTTTCTATACGCTTTAAAGTTTACGTCCACAGCCTGCTCACCGGTACGCTCGCTCCATTGAAAGAGGAAAGAAGGCTCGTAGCTCCAATCCGCTCCATATTGACCGATAGCGTACGCAGCTGAAATTAAATACTTTCTTTGGTTATTTGATTCATACTTTTCAGTATAAATTGATCTATTCTGAAAGATGATATTCTTTACTGTGAAATGTGCCGAAAAATCCAAAAAGTTATACGAAAGCCCGGCATCTACATTAAAGTATGAAGTACTCTGAATAATTCCTCCAATCACAGGATCAAAATCTGTGAGGTCAAATTGAGTCTCATCCAAACGTGATTGTGTTAATCCGGCGCTCAATCCAAAAGATAACTGATTTAAATCTGCTTCACTTCTAGAAAACATAATATGGTGGGCATATGTTATATATCCTCCTGTTTGGGAATGATAACCATTTTTATCATTATAAAAAATAACACCAACCCCTGAGCGTTCTCCAAGACGTGCATTAAAATTAAGTGTCTGAAGGTTTGGAGCTTCATCTTGATCAAACCATTGCTGACGTGCCGTCAAACGAATTTGATTGTGCGTTGCGGCTCCTGCCATCGATGGATGCAGTATATATAAATTATCAGCCAAATATTCTGAATATACGGGTATACCGTCTTGTGAAAATCCATAAAGAGATGAAAACAAAAGTAGGATGAGGGAGATTTGTTTAATATTCATAATTTCTATTTATCGTTTTAGGGTAAAGTGTCCTTTGAATTCTTTTTGGTTTCCGTCCTCGGTGTACTCCACGCGGAACCAGTAGTCGCTCGACGGCATGGGGCTTCCCCCGTAGGTACCGTCCCATCCCTGGCCCAGCGGGCTGAGCTGCTTGAGCAGCTTCCCGAAGCGGTCAAAGATATAGATTTTCGCCGTAGGGTCGCCGCTGGCGATGCCGATGATGTTCCAGGTGTCGTGGTAGCCGTCGCCGTTGGGCGTAAAGTACGGCGGGTAGTCGATGACCCCCACGTCGAAGGTCACGCTGCCGCAGCCATAGACGTCCCGGATGGTCACCGTGTGGTCGCCCGGGGCCACGCCCTCAAAGATGTTGCTGTCCTGGAAGGGGCCGTTGTCCAGCTGGTACTCGTAGGTGCCCTCGCCCGTGGCCACCACCTCGATCACATGGTTGCCCGCAAAGGCACCGTTGAGCAGGTTGGCCTCATAGGCCAGCGGCGGCGAGGAAACGATCACCGTGGCACTGGCCGTGCTCTCGCAGCCCGAGGCCAGCTCGGTGATGGCCACCGTGTAGGTCCCGCCCTGCAGCGCGATGATGGAGGGGCCGGTCTCCCCGACGATGATCACCCCGTCCAGGTCCCACTGGAAGGTGTACAGCGACGGGTCGAGCCCCGTATCGATCACCGGCGGCGAGGGGCTCCCCTCCTCCTCGGCGATCGGGTTCCCGTTCTCGTCCACGCAGAGGCGGTACTCCCCGCCAAGGACGACGTCCGGGAGCTGCTCCACCTTCAGCACCATATCCACGACGGCATAGCACTTGGGCTCAAAGAGGTTCATCTCATTGGTCACCCGCACATAGATGCGCTGCGGGTTGATGATGTTCACGTACGGAAAGCTGATCGCCCCGGTGCCCGACTCGGCACCCTCAAGGGTCTCGTAAAAGCTGATGCTGAACTCCGCAGGGTCCTGCCCCGCAAGTATCCCCGCGCGCAGGTCGGAGACCTGCTGGTTGGCCACGTCCTCAAGGTCGAACTCCGCAAAGCCGTCGCTCGGCGGAAGGTTGTCGCAGATAACGAAGGGCTCCGCAGGGGCCACCGCTATGGCGCCCGGCTGCACGATGAGCTCGAAGCTCTGTACCCCGCCGATGTAGCAGCCCGTCCCGGCGTTCGCGATGCCCGTATAGATGGTCTGCGGGTTTATCGGATCGTTGTTGGCGTCCCTGTTGCGGTGCGCCGTGGTGTTCACGATGGCGTTGGTGCGGTTCTCCGCATCGAGCGCCGTCAGGTAAAAGCTCACCTCGAACGGCGGCGAGGGCTGGCCGCCCAGGATCTCGGGGATCTTGGTGGTCAGGTCAAAGATGCCGATCTCCCCGCCGTCGGGCGAACAGTATACATACGGCGATACCTCGGCACTATCGTCCGGTACCGGCTCTACGATAAGCTCAAGCTCCACGATCTCGAAACAGCCAGAGGCAGGGCTGGTGGCCCGCACATAGATGGTCTGGGGGTTACTGGTGTTCTGGTAGGCAGTGGCCTGCAGGGCAGGAATCTCGTTGGCCAGGCCAACGGCATCGGCATAGCTCTCATAGTAGCCCAGGGTCCAGTTGTTCCCATTGAGTATCTGGGCGCTGCGAACGGTGAGGTCGAACAGCTCCACTTCGTCATAGGGGCCCGGCGGCACGATCACGTTGTAGTCGCACAGCACGATGGGGTCCGGCACCACGGGCCTGGGGTTGCTGATCACCCGAAGGGTCAGCGTGGTAAAGGAAATACAGCTACTGTTGCTGTCCTCCACGCGCACGTAGAGCACCTGCGGGTTGATCGGGCCCCCGTTCGCGTCCACGTTCACATAGGCGGTATCGGGGTCGATACGGCCGGTGTTGTCCCGGGCGTCCTGCTCGGTAAGGAAGTAGGCCACGCCCTGGGTGAGCACCCCGTTGGTTATCTCGGAATTCTTCTGGGTAAGGTCAAAGGTGGCGATCCCGTCGTTCTCCTGGCCCAGGTCATCGCACTGCTCCAAGGGGGTGGGATCGGTTATCGGAAGGCCACTGTTCACGATAAGGTCAAACTGGCCCACCGCAAAGCATTCCGTCAGGTCACTGTCCAGGCGGACCCAGATGGTCTGTGGGTTCGCGGCGTTGGTGTAGGCCTCCGGCGTTACGATAAAGTTTATGCCCGCAATGGCATCGGCCTCGCTCAGGTGGTAGGTAACGGTGACGTCAGTCTGCGGCGGGTTCCCCAATATCAGGTCCTCCTGCACCGTAAGGTCGAACTCCGCAAAACCATTATCGTCACAGGCGATAAGGTCCGGAAGGTCCTGGGGCACCACCGGGGAGGGCTCCACTATCAGCTCCAGCTCCACAATGGCGTAGCACCCCGTGCCGGCCGGCGGGCCGCCATAGGCCGCGCGCACATATAGGGTCTGGGAAAAGGCAACGATGTTCTCGTAGGGACTGGCCAACGGAAAATTGCCCGTATTGGCATCCAGCAGGTTCTCGTGGTAGGTAATGGCCAAGGTAGGGTCTCCGCCGCGTATCTCGGCGCTCTTGCTCTCCAGGTCAAAGGAGGTGAAACCGTTGTTGTCAACGTCGCACGCTACCAGCGGGGCGGGCTCCACCGGCTCCGGGTTCGGGTTGACGATGATAAAGAAGCTCAGCAGCCCACGGCAGGTGTTCTGGCCCACCACGGTCACGAAGATCTCCTGTAGGGGGCTGATGGTGTTCTGGTACGCGGAAGGGTCCGCGATGCGGATATCGTTGTTCTGGTCATCCTGCGATGCGTAATAGTAGACCGCCAAAGTGGGGTCGCCATTGGTGATCACGGGCGTGTTGAGGGTCAGGTCGAAAGTGGAGATGCCATCGTCATCGGTACTGCCGTTGACCTCGTCGTCACAGAGGACCAGGTCGTTGGCGGTGCCGGAACCGGGATAGAGCCCCATCTCGATCTCGAACGGGGTCACCCGCGCACAGCCGGTGGCAAGGCTCTCCAGGCGCACCCAGATGGTCTGGCCAGAACTCGGGAAGGCATCCGCCGGAGCGATGGCGTTGGTACCGGCATCGGCATCGGCCTGGCTCTCGTAATAGGAGACGGGCACAAAGTCATCGGGGTCCTGTACGCCGTACACCGAGGCGTCCTGTACGGTAAGGTCGAAAACGGCAGTGCCGTCACCGTCCTCATCGCAGGCGAAGAGCGGGTCCTGGAGGGTGGCGTCCGGCGCATCGGGCAGCGGCACCACGATAAGCTCCAGCTCCACGATGGTATAGCACGGGAGCTGCTCGGGCGGTACCTGGTTGGTCACGCGCGCAAACACCGTCTGGCTGTAGGGAACAATATTGGTATAGGGGCTTACGATCTCGGTCCCCGGAAAGGCGTTCTCCGCTTCCTGCAGGGTCTCGTAGTAGAGGATGGTAACATCGGTCTCCCCGTTGAGTATCTCCAGATCACGCTGGGTAAGATCGAACGTACCTACGATCCCGTCATCGTCATCGTCACAGATGGTTATTGGCTCCGGGTCCGGGTTCGCATTGGGGTTCGGAAGTACCGTAAGGGTCACCGTGATCAGGTTCGAACAGCCGAACGACGAGGTCACGCGCCCTATCACGGTCTGGGGGGTGGCTATGTTCTGGTACATCGTCGGGTCCGCAATGGGGATGCCCGCAGCCTCGTCGGCAGGGGTCTCGAACCACAGTACGCTCAAGGTAAGGTCGCCACCGGTGACCAGAATGTCCTGGGTGGTCAGGTCGAAGGTCGAGATCTCATCGGTCGGGGTGCTGCCCTGCAGCTCGTCATCGCACAATACCATCTCGAAGGGACCGAGGTCCAGCGGGATCGGGTCCACGATAAGGGTCAGGGTGACAATATCATAACAGCCCTCCGCACCATTGGGGTTCGGGGGAATGCTGCTGTTGGCGTTGCCCACCACCAGCACATAGATGTCCTGCGGGTTAACGGTATTGGTGTACGCGCCCGGGTTGCCGATGGCGGCGGAATAGTCCGGCGCGGTCAGCGCAAGGTCACCGGCCAATTGGGCATCGGCAAGGTCTTCGTAGTAATATAGGTCAAAGCCGTTTGGATCCAGTGCTCCCAATATCTCCGCTTCTGCCTCGGTAAGGTCGAAAACGGTAAAGCCATCGGCCACGGCATCGTCACATTTTCTCAGGGGACCGGGCTCGGTGGCCACGGGCGAGGTGTGCACCTCCAGGGCAAAGGATATGCTGCGGTGGCAGCTGTTGACCGTGGTCTCCACACGGGCCCATACCCCGCCCGTACCGTAGGCCGGATCCAGGGGATCGGTCACGGGAGCGTCCAGGTAGATCTGGTCGTTCGTGTAAGGGTTCGGCAACGGAAGGCGGTTGTTCTCCGCGTCGAGCAGCGTACCGTGGTAGGTGACGGTCAGGTCGGGGTCCCCTCCCGTTATGATGGCCGTCTGCGTACTGAGGTCGAACTGGGCAAAACCGTCGTTGTTGGAGTCACAGGCTATAAAGGTGCCGGGTGAAAAGGCCAACGGGGTAGGCTCCACGATGATAAAGAAGGTATTGATCGCCCTGCAGCCGTTCTCGCTGTAGGCGGTCACGAAGATCTCCTGCTGGGGGCTGATGATGTTTTGGTAGGCCGAGGGGTCGGCGATCGGGTTGTTGTTCACCTGGTCGATGGCCGTAGCATAGTAGAACACCTCCAGGGTAGGGTCCCCCAGGGTGATCAGCGACGTGTTCACCGTAAGGTCGAACGTGGAAAGGCCATCGTCCGCCGTACTGCCGTTCACAAGGTCGTCGCACTTGGTCAGGTCGTTCCCGACGCCGATGGTCGGGAAGAGCTCAAGCTCAAGATCAAAGGGCGTGACCCGCGCGCAGCCGGTGATACGGCTCTCAAGGCGCACCCAGATGGTCTGGCCGCCCATGCTTATATAGGTCCCGGGGTTGGGGATCGCATTGGTGCCGGCGGCGGCGTCCAGCGGATCCTCATAATAGGTGATGGGCAGCACAAAGTCTGCAGGGTTCTGGGTTCCCAGCACGCCGTCGTCCTGCAGGGTAAGGTCGAAGATCGCGGTACCGCTGCCGCTCTCGTCGCAACCGATAAAGGGGTCGGCGAACGGAGGGGAGACGGGCATATCGGGAAGGTCGATCACCCGGAGCTCAAGCTCCACAACGGTAAAGCAGCCCACCGAGGCCGGCGGAACGTTCTTCACCACCCTGGCGTACACGATCTGGCTAAAGGGCACGGTATTGGTATAGGGCATCGTGATCTCCGTCCCGGGCACCCCGGCAACGGCATCGGCAAAATCCTCATAGTACAGTACGGAAACGTCCGGCTCGCCCGCCGTGATGTCCACATCGGCTAGGGTAAGGTCCCAGCCGCCAACGATGCCGTCGTCGTCATCGTCGCAGAGCTCCAAGGGGTCCGGGGCGGTATTCGGGTTCGGGTTGGGAAGTACCGTCAGGGTAAGGGTAACCAGGGTACGGCACCCAAACTCGGAGGTCGCGCGGCCTATGACCGTCTGCGGGGTGGCCGTGTTCTGGAAGGTGGCCGGGTTGGGGATCGGGATGTCCGCGGCCTCATTGGCCGCGTTCAGGAACCACGCTACCGTGATGGTGGGGTCGCCACCGGTGACCAGCACGTCCTGGCTGGTAAGGTCGAAGGTCGAGATCTCATCGTCGGGGGTACTGCCCTGCAGCTCGTCGTCGCAGAGCATCATCTCGAAGGGGCCCAGGTCCGCGGGGCGCGGGTCCACGATAAGGGTAAGGGCCACGATATCGTAACAGCCCTCACTGATGTTGGGGTTCGGGGGGATGGTGCCCGTGCCGTTGCCCACGACCAGGATATAGATGTCCTGGGGGTTGGTGCTGTTCAGAAAGTTCGTGGGGTCCGGGATCGCCTGGGAAAAGTCCGGGGCGGTCAGCGCCAGGTCGCCCGCAAGGGTCGCCTCGGCCAGGTCCTCGTAATAGTAAAGGTCAAAGCCCGCAGGGTCCAGGGTGCCCAGCACCTCCGCGGCAACGACCGTAAGGTCGAAGAACGTGAAGCCATCGGCCACGGCATCGTCACACTGGCGCAGCGGCTCAGCCGGAACCGTGCCGACGGGCGCAAAGCGCACCTCGAGCGCAAAGGGAACGACCACCGTACAGCTGCTGGTGCTGCTGGTGACGCGCGCCCAAACACCGCCGGTGCCATAGTTGGGGTCCAGGGGGTCCGTCACCGGCACGTCCAGGTAGATCTGGTCGTTCACGTAAGGGTCGGGAAGGGGCAGCACCCCGTTCCGCGCATCCAGCAGGGTACCGTGGTAGGTCACCGAGAGCACGGGGTCGCCAAGGGTGATCACCGTGTCCTGCTGCGTAAGGTCGAAGGCCGCGAAGCCGTCGTTGTTCACGTCGCACTCGATCAGGTTGGGCGGCGACATGTTGACGGCCGGAAGGGCGTCTATGATAAGGTCCACGCTGCGCGTGGTGTCCACGCAGGTGGCGTCGTCACGGTTCTCAAGGCGTATGTAGACCGTCTCGCCGGGGGCCGCAACGAAATAGGGGTTGGGATGGGCATTGACGCCATTGTCCGCATCGGCCTGGCTGCCATGGTAGGTGATGTTGTAGCTCGAGGAGGGCTCGCCGTCCAGCACAAGGGAGTTGAACTCCACCGCAAGGTCCACGAACTCCCCGCCGTCCCCGTCAAAATCGCAGTAGCTCGCGTTCACGGGAACGATCCCAGCGATCGCCCGGCTGAAGTAGATGCGGAAGTCCGTAAGGTCGAAACAGCTCCCGCTGTTGTCCTCGATCCGCGCATAGATCGTCTGCGGCGAGGGGGGGACGATGATGTGAACGCCCCCGAGGATCTCGTTGACATCGTCAAAACTGTCCTGGTAGCTCTGGTAGTACTTTATCGTGAACAATGCAGGGTCCTGCGCCCCCAAAATGTTCGCGTCGTTGTCCGTCAGGTTGAAGACTCCCGCGGTCGTGCCGTAGTCGCACTGGTAAAGATCGACCGCTGGGTTAGCAACCGGCTGGGGTCTAAAAGTAATTACAACTGAATTACTATCTACCCTGCAAATACCATCTACTGCTTCAACCGAATATATACCATCTGTTGTAACGGTAAGGGTAGCATTGGTAGCTCCTGGAATGGGGGTACCATTTCTAAACCACTGAATGTTAAATGGAGGATCGGTAACTCCCGAATCTAAAATAACCGGTCTGCCCAAACAAGCTGGGCCTGGATCAAGCAAAATACCAGCCGTACTAAGATCAACTGGATAAATGAATTCGTTATTTGATTCGTCGGTTTCTGCTACGATACCCGTACCATTTCCAATATCGTCAACAACGGCTCTGAGGTTAAAGTTATTTGGAGTAGCGATTGGTATATTTAAAGTAATAGTACCGCTTTCAGAACCACCTAAAGGGATGATATTAGTAGTAGTGGTTTGGCCTATAAGCACTGCATCAGCATAAAATGCTATTGGAGTATTTGCTGGTAATTCATTTGTGCTGTTAACATTATATACCGTATAGTCAACATCAATATTACCATTTTGACATAGTACTCCCAAATCATCAATCTCAATGGTTGCATCTGGAAGCTCTGAGTTAACACTAGTAATAAGGTTGTTTACAATAATGTAATCCTGTGTTGAGGTTAATTGAATTAAAATAGAGGTGTCACCGGCTTGCACGATCCCAACTAAATCGTAATAATCCAAATCCATATTATAATTCTGGACATTTCCTGGTGGCCCTATATAAGAGTTTGTTCCATTAAAAGCATTGTTGGGAGGGTTAAGTGCATTAGAAATAAGGTTTCCATTTATTTTTAAACTTTCCCCTTGTTGAATGTTTAAGTCTCCTTCCCAAGCTAAGAATCCAATTTTGGAAAGAATATCTGAACTAACATCAATATTTGTAAGTGTAATATCCAAAGAGTTATTATTTGCAGAAACGCTTTCCATTCCATCAAAAAGACTTATTTGATTAAGCAATAGTGAAGGATCTTCATATATAACATAAATAGCCCAACCTCCATAATTAGTTCCACAATAAACGCTGCCCGGAAACACATAGGCTGACACATCCAGATCAGAAAACGTATAGGTCCCATTTCCAGTAGCGGCAACTAAGTCCGTAACGTCTGCATAAGCAGCAAAATAAGGATTTCCATTAAAAGTATGACTAAATATTCGCTGCGCACTAACCGGGGCACCATTTATAGCCACATCAAAATCTCCAGGCCCAACAGAGCTCCAATAAAGATGCGCGGAAACAAACGTTTGCCCAGGAGTTAAAGCAAGTGAAGCACTACTTTGAGTAAGTATGTCACAGTAACCAGCATTATTCTCAGATGCATTAAGCGTATTTCCAACTGCCGTAAAATCATACCTACCGTTAAACTGTTGGAACAACGTAACTGGTTGTGAAAAAACGAAAAGAGGAAATACAAACGTTAAAAGAAGTATTAATTTTTTCATAAATCTGGGTATTACAGTGCCAAATATATTGAATACATTGTTTTTCTTTTTATATTTTCGCAAAAAAAACAAGTAAATGTCCCAATTTAACATTGAAATTTCTCAAACTTCCAATCCGAATATTGTTAAATTCACGGCTAACTCTTTTCTATCACGCTCTTCCAGCTACGAATTCAAAAATATTGATGAAGCAAAACCGAGTGCATTAGCGCAACAGCTTTTTTATCTGCCTTTCGTCAAAACAGTCTATATCTCCCAAAATTTTATCGCAATTGAAAAATATAATATTGTTGAATGGGAAGATGTGCAACAAGAAGTAGCCCATTCGATTGTAGAGTACCTAAATACTGGGAAACCTGTAATTTCAGAAGAAACCACAGTAAAAAAATCTCCGGTAAGTATTTATGCGGAAAGCACTCCAAATCCCAGTGTTATGAAATTTGTTGCCAACAAATCCTTGGCATCGGGAACTTTTGAATTTAAAAATATTGACGAAGCCATCCATTCACCATTGGCCAAAGCGTTGTTCAGCTTTCCATTTGTGAAAGAAGTTTTTATAAGCGCAAACTACGTTTCGGTCATGAAATTTGATGTAGCGCAATGGCAGGATATTTCATCAGAACTGCGGGAATTCATCAGAAAATTTATCGAAGGAGGAAAACCAGTATTGAACGATGAAATATTGAACGCTACAAATATTGCTGAAAATAAATCTACCTCAACAAGTACTTTCCAAAATTCTCCCAAAGCATACACCGATCTTGAAAAGGAAATAATCTCCATTCTCGACGAATATGTGAAACCGGCCGTGGCAAGCGACGGCGGCCATATTATGTTTGATTCTTTCAATACAGAGACCAAAACGGTGAAGGTAATTCTTCAAGGGGCTTGCAGCGGTTGCCCGTCATCCACGATCACTCTGAAAAACGGCATTGAAACCATGCTGAAGGAAATGCTGCGCGGCCAAGTACAGCAAGTGGTGGCCATTAACGGATAAGGTTTAGAAACTTCTCTTTTAACTTAATTTTCTGAAAATTAGCGCTTAATAATTGTAATTTAGGGGTTCACTGAATTTTAACCCAAAACCAAAAAATAATTATGGCAGTATTAAAAGTAATTGAAGTGCTAGCAAACTCCAGCCAAAGCTGGGAAGACGCTACAAGAAACGCAGTAAAGGAAGCATCCAAAAGCGTAAAAAACATACGCTCCGCCTATATAAATGAACAAACTTGCGTTGTGGACGGGGACAACATTACCCAGTTTCGCGTAAATGTTAAGATCACTTTTGAAGTGAAATAAGATTTTTATCGCTTAGACTCAATACGCTTTTGATATGCCAAAAGCGTATTTTTGTTTTTCTGAAAAGTTATTATGCGATCGATACTGGTTTTTTTGGCACTGCAAATTCTGATCGGTTGCAATTCTTCAACAAAAAACAACTTGGAAACACACAAATTTACTAACGATTTAAGTAAGGAATCCAGCCCCTACTTGTTACAGCATGCCCACAACCCTGTAGATTGGAAGGCTTGGAACGAAGCATCTTTACAACAAGCTAAAAAAGAAAAAAAACTAATGATTGTAAGCATTGGCTATGCCGCCTGCCACTGGTGCCACGTTATGGAGCACGAAAGTTTTGAGGACAGTACGGTGGCCGCTGTAATGAATAAAAACTTTATTTCAGTAAAAGTAGACCGAGAAGAAAGACCCGATGTGGACCAAACATATATAAACGCCGTACAACTAATGACTGGTAGTGCTGGCTGGCCTTTAAATGTGGTGACTCTTCCGGATGGAAGACCTGTTTGGGGCGGGACTTATTTCAGAAAAAAAGACTGGATTAATGCGCTAGAGCAGATACAGGAAATTTACAAGAATGAGCCCGAAAAATTGATTGCCTATGCCAACCGATTGGAAGAAGGTATTAAAAGCATGGACCTCATTCGTTTGAGAACCGAAATCGTTGATTTTAAAAATTTTCCCGTTGAGAAAATTACAAAGGATTGGTCAAATAGGTTTGATGAAAAAAACGGAGGTTTTAAAGGCGCTCCAAAATTTATGATGCCGAATAATTTAGCGTTTTTATTAAGACAGGCAGTTTCTGAAAAAGACGATAAATTACTGGCCCAAGTAACCCTAACCTTAGATAAAATGGCTTTTGGTGGGCTCTATGACCAAATTGGCGGAGGTTTTGCCCGATACAGTACCGACGAAAAATGGCATGTACCCCATTTTGAAAAAATGCTTTACGACAATGCCCAACTGGCAAGCCTTTACAGCGATGCATTTTTAATTACACAGAATCCACTTTATAGCGATGTTGTTGAAGAAACCTTGGATTTTATCTCACTTGAAATGACCAATGATGAAGGTGGCTTTTATTCGTCACTTGACGCAGATAGCAACAACGAAAATGGAGCATTGGAAGAAGGCGCTTTCTACGTTTTTACTTCAGAAGAATTACAAAAACTGCTAAAAGATGACTTCAAAATATTTAAAGAATATTATAATGTGAACAGTTACGGAAAGTGGGAAAAAGACCAGTATGTGCTCATCCGCCAAAAAACGGATGCCGAAATTGAAAATGAATTTGATCTTACCTCCGAAGCATTTCAGCAAAAAAAGAAAAGCTGGAAAAAGACCCTCCTCACCTATCGCAACCAAAGAGCCAAACCGCGTTTGGACGACAAAACCCTAACTTCGTGGAATGCCCTAATGCTTAAGGGATATGTTGATGCTTATAAAGCCTTTGGAAAAAAGAAATACTTTAACACTGCCCTTAAAAATGCAGACTTCATTTCTGAAAAACAACTACAAGAAAATGGCGCCTTGTTTCACAATTACAAAGACGGTAAAAGCAGCATAAATGGTTTTTTAGAGGATTATGCCTTTACCATCGATGCTTTTTTGGAACTATATCAAATAACGCTAGATGAAAAATGGCTCCAACTTTCAAAGAAGATGACTGATTATACGATCACTAATTTTTTTGATTCGGAAAAACATATGTTTTATTTCACATCAAAAGAAGACCCTGCCATCGTAAGCCGAAATTTTGAATATCGGGACAATGTGATTCCGGCTTCAAATTCCGCAATGGCAAAAAACTTATTTCTGCTTTCAAAATATTTTGAAAATTCCGATTTTGAAGAAATTTCGCAGCAGATGCTAAAGAATGTCTCTGAAGAAATTATGCAGTACCCCAGTGGGTTTTCAAACTGGCTGGATCTTCTGCTTAATTTTAAAAACGATTTTTACGAAGTAGTAATCGTGGGAAAAGATGTTTCTGAAAAAGCAAAGCAAATAAACACACACTATCTGCCAAATATAATTATTGCCGGAAGTATAGGTGAAAATAACGGGCCTCTATTTAAAAATAGATTTGTGCCCGGTGAAACCCTTATTTATGTTTGCAAAAACAATACCTGCAAACTGCCGATAAAGGACACAAAAATTGCAATTGAATTATTAAACAAAAACGAATAAACTTTATGGACAAATTTCAAGACTTGGATATTTACATTGAAAAGTACGGACAAAAACTGATTGATTTTTTACCAAGTGTAATTGGAGCAATCTTGATGCTTTTTATAGGACTTTGGCTGATTAAAATAATCAACGGTTTTATAAAAAGATTTTTTGACAAAAAGGATTATGACCCCACGCTTGAAAATTTTATTGCCAGTCTTATAAATTGGGGCTTAAAGATAGTACTCTTCGTATTAGTGATTACCCAACTGGGTGTTGAATCGGCTTCGCTGGTAGCCATTATTGGTGCTGCAGGACTTGCCGTTGGATTGGCGCTGCAAGGCTCCTTGGCAAATTTTGCGGGAGGTGTTCTTATTTTATTGATAAAGCCATTTCGGGTTGGTGATTTTATTAGCGCCCAAGGTGTTGATGGAACGGTAAAGGAAATTTCTATATTCAACACCAAATTGACAACCTTTGGAAACCAACTTGCTATAATTCCAAACGGAAAATTGAGCAATGATAATATTATAAATTATACCGAAGAGGGCATCAGGCGTGAAAATCTTACTTTCGGCATAGGTTATGACGATAACATAAAGCAAGCAAAGGAAATTCTTTTAAATTTGGTTTCCGAACAAGACACTGTTTTAAAACTAGAAGACAAAATGCCAATGGTAGCAGTTGCTGAACTTGGAGATAGCTCTGTAAACCTTACTGTGCGTTATTGGTCCAAAAATGAAGATTTCTGGAACCTACGCTGGTTAATTCTGGAGGAAGGGAAAGTCCGACTGGAAGCTGCAGGAATCTCTATACCTTTCCCACAGCGAGATGTACACCATTTTAATTTGGAGACTTTAAAGAAATAAATCATTAAATTTGTAGGAATAATTCATATTTTTATAAAACAAATTAAAAAATTAAAAATGAAAAAGATAATATTTACTGCCGCTTTTGTCTTAATGGCAATTTCAATGTTTTCCCAAGCCAGACAAAGTAGCTACACCAGTGTATATGACCGAACTATTGACATTAATGAAAAGTCATTGGCTTTTGGTCTTACCGAGGCGCAGTTTGCTGCTATTAAAGATGAGGCTTATGCAAATCCCAATTTTTTACAGGGGAAAATATTTCAGGAAGATCAGTTAATAAAAGATGATGTGCCTATGCGTTACAACGCTTATGCCGACGAAATTGAAATAAAGAAAAATGTTTCTGATGAAACTTATAGTGCGCTCATTAAATCGCCAGACATCTTCGTGAAGATAATCAACGAAATTTATGTTTTTGTACCTTTTAACGGCTCAAATGAAAAAGGTGGCTATTTCAATGTATTGAATGACGGAAAAACATATGATTTGTATAAAAAAACAAAAGCTGAATTCAGAGAGCCAAGAAAAGCACAAACATCATATCAGCAAGATACACCTCCATCATTTGTGAAGGCAACTACTTATTATTTGGTGAAGGACGGCAGTTTTTTGGAGATGCCAAATAGCAAATCCAAGATTTTAAAAATGATGGATAGTAAAAAGAACGAAATGAAAAAATACATAAAAGACAACAATATCGATCTTGACAAGGAAGCAGATTTGGTTAAGACCATTGCCTATTTCGATTCCTTGTTATAAGTCTACCCCATCATAAATTCCTTTAAATAAAAAGGCTCGAAATAAGCGACATTTTCTGTGTCGCTTATTTTGTATTTAGTTTCGGCCAAACTTACCATATCTGCTGAGGAAGGAAACAAATCTTTTTGAAAAACAGCGTTTTTATGTTTGCAAATTGCTTCAAATTTTACTGCGCCGTCACCAATAAAAATAGTTTTCCCTTTTTCCAAAAAGTCGGCAAATGAATCTTCCTTTAAAATTTCAGCTTTTGTCTCGCGTACTTGTTTTTTGTCTGAAGTATAAACTGCCGAATAAACCTCCATTCTTCTAGCGTCAAGTAGTGGAATAATGTGGCGATTAGGCATATTTACTTGCTGTGCCAAAACTTCTAAAGTGGGTGTTGAAATTAACGGGATATCCAATGCAAAGCACAATCCCTTTGCTGCTGAAACGCCAATACGGAGCCCTGTGTAAGAACCTGGCCCCTTGCTTACGGCAACAGCGTCAATGCTTTTTTTTTCAATTTTAGCCTCCCTCAAAACTTCTTCAATAAAGACGTGAAGTTTTTCTGCGTGGGAAAATTTTTGATTGTTCTCTTCGCGAATTGCTTTTACCTCACCATCAACCGCGATTGCTACGGAGCAATTGGTAGTTGCAGTTTCAAGACATAGAATAACCGCCATTATTTATCTTTTTTATTCTCTTCAGCTGAAGAAACCTCAACTTTATCTCCCTGTTTCAGCGATTTTGTAACTGTGTTATAAGGCCCCGTGATTACGGTTTCGCCTTCTTTCAGTCCTGAGATTATTTCAATGTTTGAATCGTCTTGAATTCCCGTCTTTACAACGCGTAGCTTTGCCTCATTTCCTTCTTTTACATATACAGCCTCAAATTTTTCAGCAGTTGCGGTTGAAGTTTCATTAGTTGTATATGATTTTTTTGTGTCTGTCGTGTCAGTTTTTATAACCACTGAACTGATGGGTACACCAATGATATTTTTCTTTTTATTCGTAATTATATCAACGGTAGCGGTCATTCCCGGACGGAAAGGCGAAAAACTTTCAGGTTTGCCTTCGGTAAGATCTTTGTATGATTCAGGAAGAATACGAACTTTTACTTTGAAATTTGTAACCTGATCTGCAGTGAGGGCGCTTTCGGCACTATTGGCTATTTCGGTTACAATTCCTTTAAATTCTCGTTTTAAATAAGCATCTACCTCAACAATGGTAGAATCGCCCACGGAAACTTTTACGATGTCGTTCTCGTTAACGTCCACTTCCACTTCCATATTTTGAAGGTTGGCAACGCGCACTATTTCGGTACCAGCCATTTGTGCAGTCCCCACTACCCTTTCGCCCAATTCAACAGAAAGCTTGGAAATGGTTCCGCTCATTGGCGCATAAATGGTGGTTCTTGAGAGGTTATCTACAGATTGTTTCACATTTGCCGAAGCGCTCTGAACATTATAGTACGCTGCTTTTGCATTGGCTTGGGCCATATCGTAATCTGCAACAGATTTATCCCATTCAGATTTGGAAATCACCCCTTTTTCAAATAGCGCCTTGTTTCTTTCGTAGTTTAAACGTGCATTTTTTTCACTGGCTTGTGCTTGTGCATATTGTGCCCGAACGTTTTGAAGACCCGCTTGCGATTGACTTACGGCGGCCTGTATAAGGTCTGGGTTTATTTTTACCAACAAATCGCCTTTCTCAACTGTTTGTCCTTCCTTAACAGGAAGTTCAATAATTTCTCCCGAAACTTCTGAAGAAAGTGCAACTTCAATTTCGGGTTGAATTTTCCCCGTGGCCGCTACCGTTTCAACAATATCAATTGCAGAAATCTGGGCAACTTCCACCTCTTTGAAATCACCTGATTTTCCAAACCAACCAGCTTTTTTCCCAATAAGCAAAAAAGCAATCAGTACTACTACTGCAACAATAACCCAAACGAGTGTTTTTTTCTTCATATTTAAAATTTTAATTCGTTGGCCGGAACCCCAAAGTATAGTTCCAGTACCTTCAATTTAAAAATATATTCAAATTTAGCCCTGTTTTCTTCAATTCTAGCATTATCATAACGCAATTTTGATTGGCTAAAATCAAATGCATTTGTAAGGCCCACATCATATCTATCTTTAGCATATTGATATGCTAACTCCTGTGACTCCAGCGCAACTGTAGCCGCTTCGTAAGCCTTCAATGCACCATTTGCATCTACATAGGCCTGATAAACGTTGGACTCCAAATCAAGCTGGGCCTGCTCTAATTGATACTCCGTATTTTTTAAATTGATTTTATTACGTTTTACATTACTCCGTACGGTAAAACCATTAAAAATAGGGACATTAAGTTGAAGCCCATAACCAATACCATCATTAAGATACAGTTGGTCTATAAATTCTCGGTTTAGCGGATCGTTGTCAGCATAACGGGTATTATAACCAAAGAATGCCGAAAGTGTTGGATAATACGCTCCACGGGAAATCTGCAGGTCTTTTTTGGCCAAATCCACATTTTTCTGGGCTATCTTCACTTCAGATCGCGTTTCCTTAGCGCTTTCAATTATTTCTGACACATCCTTATCGGCAATCCCGCCATCAATAATTTTATACTCTTCATCGGCTATATCAAAATTTGAATAGTCCTTAATAAGAAGTAATTGTGCAAGACTGATTAATGAAATCTTTACCGTATTCTCCGCAACAGCAATGCGTTGCTTTTCGGCAGCATCTGTAGCCTTAATTTCCAAAAGATCTCCGCGAGGAAGTACACCAGCATCCACAAGGTTATTGGTCCTGTCCAATTGTTCCAAGGTTACAATATTTTGTGATTTTGCCACTTCCAAATTTGCCTTGTTCAACAAAACCTGTAAATAGGAATTTGCTACTGCCAGAGCAATATCGTCCTTCATTTTGTCCAAACGGTATTGGGCTGCAAGTTCAGAGAGTTTAGAACGTTGCAATTGGCGTACATTTCTCAATCCATCAAAAAGTGTAAGCCCCAGGTTTATAGCAGCCGAAGCTGAACCAAAGGTAGTATTCTCTAACTGATTGGTGGTTGGATTTAAACTTAGTCCAGTGTTTTTGGAGGCACTGGCATTTGCGTTTAGAGAAGGTAAAAAGTTACCTACTGCCTCAAGCTTATCGGTTTCTGTAAGCTCTAAATCAAGCTCGCTCTGTTTTACAGAAATATTATTTTCCAAAGCATGGTTTACACATTCCTGTAACGTCCATTGTTTGGTTTGGGCTTGAATTGAAATAGTGAATATCAAAAAAAAGAAAGGGATCGCTATCTTCTTCATAAGTTTTTCTGTTGATGAATAAGTCTTTTGCATTGCCATTGCGTTACAAAATTTTAAAAAATTAAACAATTAGCCTCTGCCGGATGGTCCGGCGGCTGGTTTCAATTGGTTCCAAACCTTTATATTGTCATCTTTAGATACGCCGCTTTTGATCTCTACATCTATACCATCGCTTACACCCAGTTCCACCTGTCTGCGTTCAAATTTTTGATCGCCCACCATTACTTCAACAAAAGGTTTTTGTGTTTTGGGATCGTACTGTACCAGGGCTTCCTTAATGGTAAGAACATCATCTGCCTTGGCCAAAATAATAGAGGCGTTTGCGCTTAGACCTGCACGGATAAAAGTAGAGGTAGTATCCAAATTTTTCATGGTTCCTTTTATTTCAAACTGAATGGCGCCGTTTTCGTCCACTCCCTTTGGGGCGATGTAATCTAGCACAGCATCAAAAGTTTTGTCGGGAAGTGCGCCCACGGTTATTTCTAAAGGAAGACCTTCCTTAATTTTTCCTACTTCACTTTCATCTACCTTTCCTTCAAAAATCATTTTGTCCACATCGGCCAAGGTAGCGATCGTTGTTCCGTCGTTAAAATTGTTTGCTTCAATTACCTGGTTTCCTGTTTTAACGGGAACATCCAGCACCATGCCTGAAACCGTTGCGCGAATTTCGGTATTTGCCGAAGCACCCATGCCGCTGGTAGTTCCAGTTCTTACGATATCGTAATTTTGGCTTGCAGCCGTAAGACCTACTTGTTCCTGTCTAAGCCTTTGCTGTGCTTGGTCATACGCCAATTGTGCATTGTCAAATTCATTGGCAGAGATTACGCCTTTTTCAAAAAGTTCTTTTTGGCGATTGTAAATACTTTTTTGGTTTTCAAAAGCCAATCGCGCGGTTTCCACTTGGGTGCGAACGCTGTTGATATTGTTTTTGGCACTATTCAATGAAGAAACGTTTGGAACGACTTTCACTTTCGCAATCAGGTCTCCTGCCTTTACAATTTCACCAGCTTCCACAAAAATTTCGTCAATGATTCCGGAAATATTGGGCTTTATTAATACTTCTTCCTTCGGCACAATGCTTCCCGTAGCTACCGTTTTTTTAATTATGGAACCCATTGCAGGTTTTTCGGTTTCATAGACAACGGGATCTTCTATGTTTTTTGAATAGAGCCAATACATAGAAACTGCAAACAATACTCCAATTGTTACAAGAATGATTATGGTTTTTGATTTTTTCATTTTTTCGATCGTTGAAATTATGGTCTTAAATTGATGATTCGTTAATTTGTTTTATGTGCCCAATAGTGGCAAATGCTTTATTTTATGATATGTGAGCGCCAAAGCGATACAATGTTTTAATTCTTTTACGGGTATTTTATCTTTTAGTTGGAAAACGATAGCCCGATTGCCTTCAAAATTGAATTTATCTTTATAAAGTGATTTAAATGTTGGAACCAGTTTTGATGTACATTTAAAATAAACTGCAATATGCTCAGGATTTTTTTCCTTCCAATCCATCCTAACGGTACTTCCGTGTTTTGTCAAATAACTCGGTTCACCCCATTTCAGGGTTTCTTCAATTTTTTGGAGACCGTCAATCCCAGAGGCTGTTTTCAAAACCGTCTCCCGAAGCTGAAGCATTTGTGCTTTCACTGCCTTGGGATAGCTTTCAAAAACTGTTGCTACTTTTGGATCGCTAATTATTTCCACTTTAATAATTGTTTATTCCGTTCTTAATGCCTCTACAGGTTTCACCTTAATTGCGTTTTGGGCAGGAATTAATCCCGCTAAAAGGCCTGAAACTATCAATATTGTAAGCGCTATGAAAACTACACCTATATTTACTGATGGGTTTATAAACATCATTTCGCTTGTATCCATTCCGCTGAGTTGATAATTGACGAACCATAAAACAGCACTTGCCAAAACTATACCCGCCATTCCCGAAATGATAGTCAAAAATATGGACTCCAACAGTACCTGTGCGCGAATGCTCCAGGGAGTAGCTCCCAGAGCACGGCGGATTCCAATCTCTTTAGTGCGTTCTTTTACCACTATCAACATAATGTTGCTGATACCAATAATTCCCGAAAGTAGTACCAAAATTCCAACGAAATATGCCACAAAATTAAGCGCAGTAAATAAGCCGTTTATTTTACTGTATTCCTGATAAAGATCAAAATTTCCCACGGCCCTATCGTCGTTTGGGTTTATGGTATGGCGTGTTTTTATAACATCAAAAATTTGGGATTTTAAATTGGTTATGGAAAAATCATCCTGCGCCGTTATTGCCATCCATCCTACAATGTCGCCCATATTAAAGGCCTGCGAAAAAGATGTGAAAGGCACGTATATTTCTTTTTGCATTTCTTCGGGATCACCGTTGTTTCCTTTCTTTTTATAGGTTCCTATAACCAAAAAGTTAACGCCGTTTATTTTTATGTAACTACCAATTACTTCTTCACCGGGATCATATAATGCACTTTGTACCCCACTGCCAATAATGGCAACTTTTCGCTTTTCATTTATATCTGAATAATTTATAAAACGGCCCGAAGTAATATCCATAGGTTGTTGTTGAATAATTTCAGGGTAATCACCATATACGTTAAATGCACCTGTTTGAAGGCCACGAACTACATTGTTGCTTCCGCGGAACCCTCCCAATTGATTTCTGGGTGAAACAAAGCGCAATCCTGGTACTTGCTGCTTTATGGCATCAACATCATCTGTCTTAAAATTGTACCTACGCCCTTTAGGTAATCCTTTATAGGGTTGTGACGCCGTTTGCGCCCACATAAACATAGAGTTTGTAGCCATACCGCTGAAACCTTGTTTTATTCCGTTCTCAAGACCATTTCCAGCTGCCAAAAGGATTACAAGAATGAATATGCCCCATAACACCCCAAAAGCAGTCATGACGGTTCTAAACCAATTACTGCTAAGGGCTTCAATTATTTCGGCCCAACTGTCTCTGCTGAATAATTTACTCATCGCGCAAGGCTTCTATGGGTTTGATATTTGCGGCTCTGTAGGCAGGAAAAAATCCAGCAATGGCTCCAGCCACCACGAGGATAATTACCGTTGTAATAGCTACCGAAAAATCTACGGAAGGATTTCTTATGTAATCTGTTTCAATATACGGTCCAACTAATTGCAATAACAAAAGACTGAAAATTAAACCTACAAATCCTGCAATTGCGGTTACAAAAATAGATTCGTGCAAAATCATGCCTATGATGGACCAAGGCTGTGCGCCAATGGCCTTACGTACGCCAATTTCCTTTGTGCGCTCTTTTACAATAATTAGCATAATATTGCTAACGCCCACTACGCCCGCAATAATTGTACATATTCCCACACCCCAAAAGAACCACCGAATCATATTGTTGAGATCGTAAAACCGTTTTGTGTTTTCCAACGTGTTGTTCACATTTACGGCCCGTTCATCATTTGGCGCTATGCTGTGTTTTGTTTTTAAGTCAGCTTCCAATTGCGCTGAAAAGGCTTCAGAAGCTGCCAGGGCGTCTTCATATTTATCGTGCTTTTCAAGTGTGAATGCAAGTGAGCGCAGTTTATCGCCAGCATTATAAACACGTTGTGCTGTGGTAAGTGGAATGAATATGCGCGTTTCTTCACGCTCGCCTCCCGGATCGGTATAAACCCCCACTACCTTAAATTTTATTCCTGTAATGTCTATATACTCACCAAGCGCTTCCTTTCCCTTAAAAAGATCGAGATAGACTTGGTTTCCGATCACGGCGTTTTTTTCAAAGGAATTTAAATCGTTTTGGTTAATGTATCTTCCTACGACCAAGGTTTCATTTTCCAAAAACTGATAATCGCCACGAACGCCTTCTACCCTGTAGCTGCCGCTTTCTTTTTTATATGTGGTCAATTGTCCCCATCTGCTGTAAACCCCAGACTTGAGTTCAATTTTATCAGTGTTTTTGTTTACCGCCATTTCATAATCGCGGTTGTCCATTTCTATTATCCTACCGGGATTTAAACCTTTATATTCTACGGAGGTAACATTTGTCCACACACTGATACGGTTGGTGGCATCATTTTCAAATTCCTTTGCAACCCCATTGGACATTCCTTGACCGATTGCAAGCAGAATTACCAAAATGAATATTCCCGAAGCAACGGAAAGCCCCGTTAAGAAGGTTCGCAGTTTGTTTTTGCGAATAGCTTCGAAAATTTCCTGCCAGCGTTCAATATTAAACATAGGCTTCGCTTTTTGCCCGAACTTGGTTTACAACGGAATCGTCAATAATAATTCCGTCCTTTAAGTTTACGATACGTTTGGTCATATGTGCAATATCGTCTTCGTGGGTTACAATAAGAATGGTTTTGCCCTCATCGTTTATACCTTGAATGAGTTCCATTACTTCATAGGAAGTTTTTGTATCCAGTGCGCCCGTTGGCTCATCTGCAAGCAATACTTTGGGGTCACTCGCCAAAGCCCGAGCTATGGCAACCCGCTGTTTTTGCCCCCCGGAAAGTTCATTGGGAAGATGGGAAGCCCAATCTGCTAAACCCACTTTTTCAAGATAGTGCATTGCTTTCTCAACACGAACATTTCTTTTTACGCCTTGATAATAAAGGGGCATGGCCACATTTTCCAAAGCAGATTTGTAGTTGATAAGATTGAAGGATTGAAAAATAAAGCCGAGAAACTTATTACGGTATCGTGCGGCTACCCTTTCGTTTAGATTTTTAATCAAGGTTCCGTCCAGTTTGTAAGTACCTTCATCTGCTTCGTCAAGAATACCGAGAATATTCAGCAATGTAGATTTTCCCGAACCGGAAGACCCCATTATGGAAACCATTTCGCCTTCAGAAACCGTGAAATTTATTCCTTTTAAAACATGGAGCGAATTTTTGCCCATGTGATATGACTTGTGAATGTTTTTGATCTCTATCATCCTAAAATTTGTTGATTTACAAAATAAAGGGGAATTCTCCCTGCAAATGTGAAATTCTTGTTAAGACTTAAAACTTTAATGGTTTCGAGTATTTATAAGACTATTATAGGTGGCAGGTGTTACAATTTCTTCCGAAAAACTATAATTTTTTTTCTTCACGCGCCTTTTTTCGGCTTCTGTAGATAGCATATCCAATGCCGCCGATCAATAGGTATGGGAAAATCATTAAATAAACGATTCCGTTATTGATGCCTTTGGCGGCTTGCCCCCCTTCTTCGCTTTCAAGCACGGCACGGCACATGGCGCATTGGGCCTCAGCGGGAAGTACGGACACTAAAAAAAGAAGAATTAATATATAAGCAATTTTAAGTTTCATAATCTATCAATAATAAGGAGAAATCATTAAATAAACAATCACTCCAGTAACCGCCACATACAACCACAGGGGATAGGTGATTCGCGCAATTTTTCTGTGTTTATAGAACTGTCCCGAAATGCCCCTAACATACGTAATCAATACAAAAGGAATAACGACTATGGACAGTAATATATGCGTCAAAAGGATAAAATAGTAAACATATTTGACAAATCCTTCACCACCAAATGGGGTGGAGTCTGAGGTCATATGATAGGCCACATACATGACCAGAAACAATACAGAACATGCGATAGCCGTCTTCATCAGACGCTCATGCAACTTTCGGTTTCCTTTTCTAATTTGGTAAACAGCAACAACCAAGATAACTGCAGTCAATCCATTAATTGTGGCATAGATAGGCGGCAAAAAACCAAGGCGCTCTACTCCGGGAATTCGTACCGTAAAAAGAACGGCAACAGCCAAAGGAATGACAATGGAGAGTATCCAAATCCACAAGTTATAATTCTTCGTTGTTTGGGGTGAAGCCTGCATAGGTTACAACAGTTTTTTAATATCTTCTTTTAGCATCTGTATTCCCTTCTCTTCCAAACCATCATAATAAATGATTGGGTTTCCGTTTTCATCTTTTCGGGAGCGGATGTTTCCTTCTTGATCCACAAGGGCAAAAAAGCCTGAATGCTCAAACCCGCCTTCTACCTCGGGAGCTTCGCCAACATAGAGGTTAAACCCTTCATTGGCAAGTTTGAAGATTTCATCTTTTGGACCAGTGAGCAGATGCCATTGCGGTTTGGTAATCCCTTTGTTTTGGGCATACTCCTTTAAAATCTGGGGAGTGTCATAATCTGGATCAATAGAGAAAGAGGCGATGCCAACTTTGGGATTTCCCAAAAACTCATTTTGTATTTTCAGCATATTTTCCGTCATAATTGGACAGATGGATGGACAGGTAGTGAAGAAAAATTCAACTACATATATCTTGTCCTTAAAATCATCGTTGGTGATGGTTTTTCCGTTTTGATCCGTAAAACTGAATTGTGGCACGGAACCGATTGTTTCTAAATCAGGTTTTGAAAGTGTATTGATAATTTTTGGCACTGCCCAAATTCCAAAAACCAGGATGATAAACGAAATACCGATGTAGGAATAATTTTTTTTCATTTTTTAAATGATTCTGTGGATGCTATTGATTTTGTGGATGCTTTAAAAATTATTGCGTATGTCTTTCTTCTTAACTCTTTATTCTTTTTCTAATTATATCTCCCTATCTGAAATGTTATACTTTTTTAGCGCCCTTCTGTATTCAGCAAGCAACACTTTAACATCGTCGCTCATTTTATTGTTTATTTCAGCAATATTACTGGAATCAAATCCATACATAACGCCCTCATCCTCATCATCATCCCTGCCCCGAAGACCGCGTTCTTTATCTATTATGAAAACATACGGAGTAGAGATATTGGAATCCAAAGCTATATCAGACTTCAACGATTGAAATACTTCCTTTATATCTTCTTCGGTCCCGAAAGCAAAAACCCATGCATCGGTGGGAGCAATTTGTTTTAGTTTTTCCTCAATATTTCTGGCTTGCTCCTCGGTTCCTTTTGGCAGAAGAATTACAAACTGAAATTCGTTAAACTTATGATTTTTACTATATATTTTATGCGCTAAATTATAAGCATATGCCCTGTGCGCTTCCAAATCACTTCCAAAGAAACCTAAAACCGTAATATGATTTTCCAACCTAACAGGTTTACCGTTTAGTGTTTCAAAATTTTGCAATTCAGTGACTGAAGGTGTAAGAAGCGGCAAAGTGGCAAAGTTATTTTTTCCGGAAGCAAAAAAAACATAGGCCGTAATGGGCAGTAAAAACAGAATTCCGAGGACAAGATACTTCTTCATTTCCAGCAATTTTTTGCTTTTGCAAAAATACAGGGTAAAAGGGGGTTGGGCAATCTTTTGGGTGTTAATTTTATTTTTTTGGAATACTTTTAAAACCATCAAAAAATTCTTCAGGAGTAATATTGAAGTAGTCACACAGTTTAATCAATGTAGTAAAGGAAATATCACGCTTTCCTTGTTCAATCCATCCAATATGAACATTTGTCTCGTGAAAAGATTGGAGTTAAGTCAAGCCTTTTTGCAGCCTAAGCTCCTTTGTTCTGGCCGCAAGCCAGGCTAATAATTCAGTATTATTTTCTTTTGCATCCAATGACACGAAGGTCAGTGGTCGAAAAAATTCATACAATTACCGTTCAGTCATTAGTTTTTGTACTTTTAGATTCCTCCCCAGTTATTTAGCTAATTAATTTATTGTTTAACTAAATACTGTTATTATGAAAACCAAATTATTTTCCGATTACTTTTTTGTACATTTATGCTTAATGTACTTTTTATGAATGCGCAGATAAATAACCAAGAATGTGTTGTTATCGAAAATGGAACCGACCCTGCTGGAATATACAGTTATTCCACAGACATTGCAACCTTAAATAATTATGGACCTCTTGTCTTTAACGTAAAATTTTGGGGTGTCAATCGTCCCAATGGCGATACTGATTTTTATAATCGAGAGCATGATGCCCTACAAGCAATAGCCAATCTTAATATTATGTACAACCCGTTTAATATCTTTTTTAAATTTCGGGGACTTGAAGAATTTAATAGCCCAGAAGTTACGGTACCTCTACCTAACGGAGACCCTGACACAAATGGATATTATGTGCTTGAAACGAGACCTCAATTCCGTGCAATGGTCAATTGGGCAGCTGCCAATGGATATAAAGATTTAAATGCCTTAAATGTATATGCAGTTGGCTGGTTGGGTTTTGCTGGGGGTATAGCATATAGGCCAGGTTTTGTATGTGCCACAAATTCTGGAAGTGGATTGGCTGGCAATAATACAGTACATGAAATATCGCACAATCTTAATTTAAAACATACCCGCTCTTTTAATGAGCATACCACCCGGGACCCAAACAATCAATATTTTAATGCAACCACAACGGGGGATGAAATAGTGGATACCAATGCTAATAGTGGTTTTTGGGACTCTAGCTGTGATTGTACCCCCTATGTAGATCAAAATACCTGTACTTATTTTGGTACTGAAACGGATGAGTTAGGTTTTCAATACACAATAGCACATAAGGATGTCATCAATATTATGGGTGATGCCTATGGTGGATGTGCAACAAAGAGTTTAACCGTAGGGCAGGCCATCCGCGTTCATGAAAAAATAGCAAGCGGATATTATAATGTCGCCCTTACCAATGTGGCTTCACTTTACGAGCCTTATGCAGGAGCATATTATGACCCTAACAACCAGAACCCTCAATTATACAAACCCCTATTTCAGCCCGGATTTGAATATCGTTTTTTGGAATGCAGTTGTGATTGTCCTGATCCAGTACCCTATGAGGATATATCCTTTTCATATACCCAGAATATCATTAAGGAAGTTAGCAAATATGAAAGTGATTTTAGCACGATCTATCATCCAAACCATTCCGCTATAGGTATTAAAATTGAGAATAATCCTGTTTTTTGGCCGCAACCGCGTAGATGTTATGACAATCCAAATTATAGGCCTATTGGCGGGAGTATTACCCGCTTTAACGACAATGTGTTCAATACCAATATTACCTTAATTCCAAAAGATTCTACTGGTATAAATAATCCGAACCTTATTGAACAACTGCAACCCGGTCTTTATAAAATTGAGAAGACATATGAAGAAGGAAATACGGAACAGGATATCATATTCAAACAAGATTAAAAAATTAAAACAAAAATTTAGGCTCCCAGCTATTGGGAGCCATATTTTTAAATAGATGGGTATGGGTAAATACATTTTTGTTGCAGCATTTCTTTTAGTTGTATGTACGGGTCGAGGACAATTTGGTTCTCAGCGCATTATTTATATGGATAATGGATTAGTTACAAGTGCCCTTGCTGCCGATCTGGATGGCGATGGCGATTTAGATGTAGTATCGGGTTCTAGAACTGGGTCTTATAATATTGCTTGGTTTGAAAATCTGGATGGGTTAGGTAATTTTGGAACAGAGAATATTGTTGAAAACAACCTTTTTGATGAGGTTTATTCTATATTTTTAGCAGATTTAGACGGTGATGGAGATATGGATATCCTAACAACGGCATTTTCATTAGATAAAATAATTTGGTATGAAAATTTGGATGGGCAGGGCAATTTCAGTGTCCAAAAAATTATTTCCAATACTGCCGACGGGGCATTTACTGTGGTTGCGGGCGATCTGGACGGTGATGGTGATATGGATGTAATTTCAGGTTCCGATTTTTCAGGGTTAGCATGGTATGAAAATTTGGATGGGCAGGGAGATTTTTTTATGCACCTTATTGATAATAATGTTTCGGGCACACGTTCCGTAGTAGCAATAGATGTGGATGGCGATGGTGATATGGATATTGTGGGAAATAGTACTGCTCCTAATAAAATCTATTGGATTGACAATATCGATGGCCATGGTACTTTTGGTGAGCCTAACTCTATATATGAGATGGGGCAATATGTAACCAATCTTATTACTGCAGATGTGGATGGAGATGGTGATACGGATGTGCTTACAGTATCTTTCGGAGATAATGAAGTAGCTTGGTTTGAAAACCTGAACGGCTTTGGCAACTTTGGCCCCAAAAAAACGATAAGTAATATTTTGGATAAAGCTTTGGAAGTCTTTGCCGCAGATTTGGATAACGATGGCGATATAGATGTATTAACATCTAGTGGAGGAACTTTTGATGGCGAAATCGTTTGGTTTGAAAATCTGGACGGAACGGGTTCGTTTGGATCTAAAAACGTTATCAGCACGGAGCATCAATTTCCCCGTTCCGTGATAGCCGCAGATATAGATAACGATGGCGACATGGACGTCATTGCCTCATCGCAGAACGACGATAAAATAGCGTGGTATGAAAACCTGACCATTTTAGGGGTGGAGGAGAGCCAAATTGATCCTATTAAAATATATCCAAACCCTACTGATGGTTTACTCTACATAGATGCTAACACCGAAAGTATTATAGGCGCCACGGTTTTTGATATTCTGGGCAAAAAGGTGCTTCAATTAAACGGAAAAATCCAACAAGTGGATATTTCGACCCTTGAAAGCGGCATGTATTTTTTGAGGATAGCAACAGATCGTTGGGAATCTGTACAGAAAATTATAAAGGAATAGCCCTCATTAAAATCGCTTACAATCAATAAAAAAAGCCCTCAAAAAGAGGGCTTTTAAATATTTTAAAAATTCTTTAAAAATCGAATTTTATATATCCGGATTTGTAAACTTCAAAAATATAATCGCCTTCTATCAATATCAGCACAATTAAGTAGGATATCAAGAAAATAGAAGTCCAGATTACAGCCCTACGCAGGCCGGTAGTTTCATCGCGCATGTGCATAAAGTCCCAAGTAATGTAATATGCTTTTACGATGGTAAGGATGATAAAAATCCAGTTAAGCAGCTTTAAAGCCAAGAAACGATTGTCTATTAAAAAGTCCGGACGGACAATGCCCAATGCTACCTCAATGATGGTAACGACAGAAAGGAATATAAAAACCCCCCAGATTTTGCTAACGTTTGACTTGAATTTTACAGCGCCCCTAAAGATTGCTAATTTATGTTCGTGTGCCATTTTTAAATTTTTTGAAATCTAAACAAGATAAAAGAATGTGAATACAAATACCCATACCAAATCTACAAAGTGCCAGTAAAGACCAACTTTCTCTACCATTTCATAGCTGTGTCGGCGTTCGTAGGTACCCAATATTACATTAAAAAATATGATAATATTAATTAGAACTCCTGTTGCAACGTGGAATCCGTGAAAACCAGTAATGAAAAAGAAAAAGTTTGCAAAAAGTGGATGCCCATATTCGTTGTGGCGAAGGTTTGCACCCTCTACAACCAATTGACCATCATTAACTACTTTGGCAATGGATTCTTCCCTTGACAAAATAATATGCTGACCATGTTCGTCTTTATGTTGAAGTCTTACCAAAAGGTTATCATTTGCCAAAAATCCTTCTTTTACTTGATTAAAGGTCACGCTTGGTAAATATTCAGAGTCCTGTACAAACCACAATCCATTCTCGCGGGTCTGGGGTATACGATCAGCATCATTTATTGCCACAAAATCCCTTATTGCCACACGCTCGCCTTCTTTATCCAAAAACTGGATGATCTGCCCTCCTTTGGTTTCAATTGCACCATAGTCTCCTTTAATGAAAGTTGCCCACTCCCAAGCTTGCGAGCCCAAGAAAATAAGGCCTCCAATAATAGTAAGGAACAAATAAAGAATTACTTTATTCTGTTTCATTTTGTGTCCCGCATCCACAGCCAAAACCATGGTAACGGACGAAAAGATCAAAATAAAAGTCATAAACGCCACATAATACATAGGCGCTTCTACTCCATGAAGAAACGGGAAGTGAGTAAATACTTCATCGGCAATAGGCCAGGCATCTACAAATTTGAATCTTGAAAATCCATAAGAGGCAAGAAAACCTGAAAAGGTCAAGGCATCGGAAACGATGAAAAACCACATCATCATTTTGCCATAACTTGCTTTCAACGGTTGGTTTCCGCCGCCCCAGGTTTTATCTTCGGTACCTGTTTTAACAACAGTAGCTTCCATAAAAAGAATTTGGTTTTAAATAAAGGTTCAAAAATACGTTTAATTTTTATTTAACGAAATATAAAAATAAAAACAGGTAAATCCATACAATATCCACAAAATGCCAAAAAGTTGCAGCTAGTTCAACACCAAGGGTTTTACCGTTTTCATACTTTTGTTTATAATGATTATAAATTACAACCAAAAGCGATACCAACCCCACAAAAACGTGCGCAACGTGCAATAATACTACCAGATATATAAAGGAAGTAGTAATACTGCTTGTAGGACCCGTAAAATTATAGCCGCTAGCTATTATTTCAGAAAAACCTTTAAACTGGAAAAAAACAAACAAGCTGCCCAACAAAAAAGTGGTCGCTAAAAAAAACATACCAAGCTTATTTTGCTGCTTTTTGATAGTCCTCAGTGCAAAATAAACTGTAAAACTGCTCAAGACCATCACAATGAGCGCTATGTAAAAAGCCTGTGGTATTTCAAAACTTGAAATCCAATCGGGCCTTTCCTTGCTAACAACGTAGGCACTTGTGAGTCCTGCAAAACTCATGGTTAGACTAATAATGCCGAACCAAAGCATATTCTTTTTTGCTCTGGAGGTTTTTAACTCTTCACTTCCCTGTGTTAAATCCATTTTTCTATTTCTTATATATTTTCCGAAGACATTTGCTGCGGTTATCTTAAAAATTTATCTGCAACGTAAATTATTTGCAGTAATGTAATGTAGCTTACACTAGCGAACATAAGCTGCTTGGCGGCAATGGAAGTTTTTTCTTTGTACAGCTTGATTGCATAATACAAAAGCCCAACCCCCAAAAGCCCAATCAAAACACCTGATATTGGCGTTAAATATAATTTACCAGTAATTCCTAAAACAGGAATTAAAGAAACAAGTACGGTCCAAATTGTGTAGAGAATAACCTGTATGGCAGTTCCTTTATCACGTTTTCCATTAGGAAGCATAAAGAAGCCGGCTTTTTTATAATCATCAAAAAGAAACCAGCCAATAGCCCAAAAATGCGGAAATTGCCAAAAAAACTGAACCATAAATAGTGTTCCAGGTTCAATACCAAATTTACCGGTTGCAGCCACCCACCCCAACATAAATGGAATGGCGCCCGGAAACGCACCCACAAATACCGAAAGTGGTGTTTTGGTTTTTAAAGGCGTGTACAGGCTCACATACATAAATATTGAAATGGCACCAAACATTGCCGTAACGGGATTTATGGTGTAAAGAACAATAATACCCACCACCGTCAATATACTCGCAAGTATAACTGCAGAACGCCCCGTCATGTGGCCAGCTGGCAACGGCCTATTTTTAGTGCGTTCCATTAGTGCGTCCAAATCTTTTTCGATGATTTGATTGAAAACATTTGAAGCGCCAACCATACAATAACCCCCTACACATAACAGAAAGAGCACAAAGAAGTCAATTGAATCTGCCCCCAATAGATAACCCGCAACCGAAGAAAACACAACACTCACCGAAAGCCGAAGCTTAGTGATTTCAGTAAAATTCCTGATAACGGACGGACTAATTGACTGTGATTGGGAAACGGACAAGCTATTTTTTTTAGGCTGTGCAAAGATACGCTTCCTGTATTTTTTCCACAATATATTATCAATAATCTTACTGTATTATTTCAGCATTTTTAGTAATTTGAACCAATTTTTCAAACTAAAAATATATGTTCTCAAAATTTATTCTAAATACCATCTTATTATTCTCTGTATTAACTGTTTTCGCCCAAACTGATGGCGGACAAAAAGTAAACACCAAACTTATAAAAGTCACTAATAAAGTCTACATGCTACAAGGCAAGGGAGGCAATATAGGGTTAAGTTTTGGCAAAGACGGAGTGTTCATGATTGATGATCAATATGCCGATGGTATTGAACAAATTCAAAATGAAATAAAAAAAGTTAGCGATCAACCTGTTCGGTTTTTGGTGAACACACATTTTCACGGGGACCACACAGGCGGCAATCCTGCGATGGCCGAAACAGGTACTGTAATTTTTTCGCAGGAAAATGTTCGAAACCGCCTACAGGATGTTATTGCCAAGGAAACAAAAAAAATCGATGAAGAAGCACTGCCAATTGTAACTTTTGCTGAAGATCTTACATTTTATTTCAACGGAGAAAAAATATATGTTTTTCACGTTCGCAATGCCCACACAGATGGTGATTCCATGGTATATTTTACAGGAAGTAACGTATTGCATACCGGCGATGTTTTCTTTAATGGAAAATACCCGTACATAGACACTGAGAATGGGGGCAGCTTAAAAGGTTACATCGCAGGTTTGGAGAAAGCTCTTTTGGTGATAAATGAAGACACTAAAGTAATTCCCGGCTACGGAAATATGGGTTCATATAAAGATTTAAGAGATACTATAGAAATGCTATCCATTCTTTATAAGCGTGTATATAATCTCTACCTCAACAAGAAAACAGAAGAGGAAATAATAAAAACGACAGAGCTAACTAAAGAATATGATGATAAAGGATTTGGAAGCGGATTTATTAAAACAGAAGCTTTTTTGAAAATGATTTATAAAGAAGTGGCCCAAGAAGCAGGCGCAGGCTCAGAAGACAGGGAGGCAAGAAATAAAGAAGCAATGAAAAAGTATAAGGAAATAGAAAAAAAATTGAAAGAGAAGGAGAAAAATTAATTCTTTTTAAAAATCATAATACCAGTTAAATAAATCTGTTCTTAGCCCAAAATTGACCCAAGTAGTTTGGTTTTTAAACACAGTTTCTGTGTCAACTTCGGGGTCAAAACTTCTAAAAATAAAACTTCCATAAATCTTTAGATTTGTTGCGGGGTTTATTATGTAACCCGCTTGTACTTCAGCGTGGAAAAAATCTGTGGTATTTCCCTGCGCCAGTTCGTTACCATTGTCTGAAACACGGTCATCTTCAGTTCCATAAATATTTCCGCCGTAGAAAAAAGAATCTTCCGGCGTATTAAATTCAAAACCCCGCTTGGCAACTATAAATTTTGCGTCCCCATAAATTCTACCTCTCTGGTAGCGCGCTATACCTATAAATTCAGAAAAATTAGCACCTAGGGTATGTGCCATAGATTGATTGTTGTGCCCATAATTTAGCACTACCGTATTGTGCGAGTACGTATAAGGGCGTACTCTATTGTACTCTGTTTGTAGGAAAAGATTTTTTAATCCAAAAGCATGGTAATATTTTAGACCCAACTGGTAGCCTGTTTTATTCTTATAACTTCCTTCACCACCAAAGATATCGCTCGAAGAAAATTCATCAATTATAAGTTGCCCATAGATATTCACTCTGTCATTCACTTTATACTTTGTAGTAAGGCCAATAAGCGCATTACCACCGCGGGAACCCGTTGAAAATTCAATAGCGCGGTAAAAAATAATTGGATTTAGATAATTCACGTCAAAGCCTCTACCGTTATCATTCTGCCAAATAACAGATTCAAAAAGACCAATGTTCAATCTTTTGGTAATGTTATAGCTCAAATAGTGGTTTGCTATATACTTTGTGCGAAAAGAACCGTCTTCGGTAACCTCGGGGCGAACATCCCGCAAAGACATCCAAGTGTTGGTATATTTCAATTTCCAAAAGGTGGTATTTATTTTGAAGAAGGGATATGAACTTGCATTATCACTTGTCAATAAAGAACGGTATCCATCACCTAAAAAGGTTTTACCGTGGCCCAATTGGATATTAAAATATTTTGAAGGCGTATAAGAAATATGTCCTGTAGCAATTGGATAATCATAGGAATCTACTCTAAATTGTTTTGCTATACCTCGACCAGGAATAATTGCTGGATTGCCCCCATCGGGTCGAATAGATTCTGCATAACGATTAAAATAATCTGCAAAACGCCCTTGACTTTCATAAATAACTCCGAAAAAACCAATCTGTTTTCCAATTCCGCCCTGTGTATAAACCAAACGCGTATTGTTGTAAGTATCTAGCTCTGCATCAAAGTCTTTTCCGGCCTGCAAATCTACTCCTGCATCTAAGGTTAGCCAATAATCTTTTCCCTTTATGGTAATAAGGTGTTCATTCCAAAGTTTACGACCGAACCACGAAGATTTATTTTTTAAAATTTCCTGATTGGCGGCTTCAAAATCATAGTATTTGTTTACTTCAGAATAAATATAAGGCTTTTGGGCCGTGTGATTGTTAAGCCCAACACGGTTAAGAGAAGGATCAAATAAGCTGTAGTTATGGTGTGAAAGTGGAATATTAATATTGCTACTATATTCTTCATTATTATAAGGCAGGTTTTCAATAGCATCATATTCTTCAACCAATTGTTCTCTTTCGTTTTTCTTTATAATTTCAGAAGTTTGGACTATGCTTTCTCCCGGCGCCACCAATGGAATGGCAATAGGAAGGATAAACTGTACATAGGCTGGTTTTCCGTTATAGGTAGCTGGTTCTATTTGGGGGAGTGACTCGAAAACACGACGCGCCTCTGTTTTTAATTCTTCGTAAATTCCATCAACATATAGCACCTTAAACCTCCCTTCTTTTGTTACCTCAAAAAGTACATTTACATTTCCTTTGTAATTTTCCGCGAAAACCTTTTCAGGGACTTGAAAGTTTTTAAAAATGAATTGTTGCAACGTATTTTTAAAACAGCTTTCTAGAGCCTCAACTTCTGCACCTTCACATTCATTAAAGACGGGATATTTTTCGTATTGTGCCGAAGCAGTTTGCGCTGAAGAAATTATTGGAAAACAAAATATGAGAAAAAATATAAAATGTTTCATTTGAGGTTTGCTTGTTTAAACCCGAAAGATACAGTTTTTTTGGAATGACCGGATTTAAAAAAAGCTCCCATTTTATTGGGAGCTTTTACTTTTTATTCAAATTTTTAATGAATATTGAAAACAATAGGTACGGTGTAAACAACATCTACGTTCTTATCTCCCTGTTTGCCTGGCTTCATTACAGGTAAATTATTGATTACTCGCTGGGCTTCCTTCTTTAAAGTGGCATTGTGTGAATTTGCTGCAACATCAGTGATAAAACCGTTGGAATCAATCTTGAATTTCACATAAATTCTGTGTGTTTCATTTGGAGTCAAATTTTCTAAAATTTCCTTTCGAAAATTTTTATTGATAAAAGCATTTATTTTTGAAGACATACAGTCAATTTTCTCGGCATTGGTAGCAAACGGCTCGCACCCTGGAAATACTGGTACAAATTCTACATTCATAACGGTTCTTGTTACCGTAGGCTCCGAAGGTTTATCTGGAGCTTGATGGGTAATTGTTGGCGCTTTTATTACAGGCATATCAGTATTAGCGATTGGTGTTTCGTCAATAGGCGTATCATTAGATTTCACATCAAACACATCACTTTTTACTACTTTTTGGATAGGCACGCGTTTTTCTACAATTTTTTTGGTTGGCTCTATAGGTTTTGGTTTTTCAATATCCAGAACATAGGAAATCATTGGAGGCTCCTCCAAGGTAGTAGGAATGTGCCGCTCTGCAGTATCTGCAGTTATTTCAAAATTAGTCTGCATTATAAAAAAAACAGTAAGTAGACTAACTATAACACCTATTTGGAAAAACAGACGTGAATTCCATTTGATGTTGATTTGTTTTTTATCCTCTCTCTTGTTTGCGAAATTTTTTACAGCTTTTTTCATAATAAAGTTTTTAAAAGGTTAACACCTTTACAAACACAACTGTTATGCCAAAACGAAAAAAGCCCCGTCTTTACTAGTAAAGACGGGGCTTTTAATATAAATATTTCTAATTATTGAATATCAAACACTATCGGAAGGGAATAAAGCACCCCAACTGGTTTTCCACGTTGTTTTCCAGGAGTCATATTAGGTAGGGACTGTACAACATCCATTGCTTCTCTCTCAAGCCTAGGGTGCGGTGCACGTGCACGAACATCAACAACTCTCCCACTCTTGTCAATTTTGAACTGAACAGCTATACGTTGTCTACCTTCCAAACCTAAATCTGATGCAAGGTTGGTGTCAAATTTCTTATTAATGAATTCACTAATTTTAGATGACATACATCTTTTCTTTGCATCGTTACTTTTTTCACCTTCGCATCCAGGATAGATCGGTACATTTTCAATAACGGCAAACGGTACGTCGGCAATTTCTTCTTCAACTACTTCTTCCTTAATTTCCTTTACCTCAACGATTTTCTCTTCTTGGTTTGTTTCAGTAGATTCTATTATGGTTTCTTCCACGTCTTCCTCATCTTCAATCACATCAATAACCTCCGGCGCTGGTGGCGGTGGCGGTGGCGGTGGCGGTGGCGTTAATTGTTGCGTAACTGGAATTTCTTCCTCTAATTCTTCGCCTACGTCAAGTTTTCCGAAATCATTATCGGATTTATCGTAAGATTTCCATTCAATTGCTTGCCATGCCAAAAAAAGCATAACAACCATTCCAAGTTGGAAAAACAGCATGCTTCTTCGGCCTACGTCTGCTTTCGGATTTTTTTTGGGTTCCATAATAGTGTGTTTAACTTGTTGCTAAAATATAGAAATTATCGTTCAATTTAAAACTTAATTAAAATTTTAAGCTTTTAATTTTTGTTTTACAATTTTGAAAAAAAAGATACCAAGTAAAGAACCCAATAAATTTGAGACCACATCTAGAATATCTGCACTGCGTGAAACTGTAAACAGTCCCTGAAATATCTCAATTATTATGCCATAAAGCAGTATCGAAAGCAGGAGAATGGGGATCCACTTTTTTTCAAAATGATAATCATTACTAACATACAAATAAAGCATCCAAAGATTGACCAATATAAAATAAACAAGTATATGAACTAACTTGTCTGCTTCTAATAATTGGGTTTTTGGTAAATCTTGACTGGGAATAAAAAACAGTACCGTGATTAAGCAACTGTAAATTATAGCTATAAACAATAACCTTTTATCCGCCAATAAGTGCTTTATAAGCGGCATCGTCCAGTAATTCTGCTATTTCATCTGGGTTTGAAAATTTCATCTTTATCATCCAGCCTTCTCCGTAAGCATCTGAATTAACTTTTTCTGGTTCAGATTCCAAGCTTTCGTTGAATTCAATTATCTCTCCGGAAAGAGGTAAAAATAAATCGGAAACAGTTTTTACGGCTTCCACAGTTCCAAAAACTTCGTTTTTCTCCATTGTATCGCCTACAGTTTCCACTTCAACATATACAATATCGCCCAACTCGCCTTGTGCAAAATCTGTAACGCCTATTGTTGCGGTATCTCCTTCAATTAAGACCCATTCGTGATCTTTTGTGTATTTTAAATTTGATGGTACGTTCATAATAAATTAAATAAGTCAGTATTTTATTTAGTTTCCAAAGTTATATCTCAATGTAAAGCCACTTCTAATGGTTGTTTGTGGGAATGCAGTTGAAATAGCATATTCAGAGAATGTATGGTCATAATAGAAAAGGGCAGTCAAGTTTTTGCTCAACGCATAGTCAATAGACAATTGTGCCCCATATATAGTTTGCCCTGCGGTAGTCTGGTTATTTTGAATATCTAGATACCTAATTATCGTAATGTTATCTCTTCTGGAAAGATCCACTTTAAAGTTCAAATCACTTGTAATAACAGATTTTTTTCCTCCAAAATTGGTAGCAATGCGAAGGTCTTTAATTCTATAACCAAGTCCTATGATATATTCATTACCCTTTATCTCAGTCAAAAGGTTATTTGCAAAGCTCAATGAAAGCGCACGGTCTTTACGCATTTCAGCAAGTATTTTCACAGAATTGTTCATTTCAAAATCCACTCGCAGTAAAGGCGAAAATTGTTCGGTCAGGTTAACATTTGTAAGCAATGTTTTCACTTTAAAGTTTCCTGCTTGGTCTACAGCTTCGGGATTGTTCGGGTCGTAGTCCAAATTAGACTGGAATTGATTTACAGTATATCCTGCACGGTATCCGTGAGTCAATGAAAAACGTTTGAAATTTTTCTTGAACCAAGGAATATTCATTAAACCTGTATATTTAATATCCCAGTTTGGAAGCGGAATATCTCTAAATATTCCTGTCTTTTCTTTTGAAGCGTTACTGCCTTTATAGGCCGCAAGGAATGCCGGCAACAACACATCTTGGCTGTTTCTTCCGAAACCTACAGGATAACCCAGCGAATCTCTCGGGATGGCTCCACCTTGGTAATAATCCTCTGCCAATCTGTTCGCAATAGTTAATCTATTGGTTCTGAAATCGTCAAAAGCAGCTGAACTATTTTCATCGCTAGCGCTGAAAGCAGTTTTTATTAATACTGTTGAAATATTAAAGTTTCCGAAGGTATTCGGCGTCAAAGAATTATAAAGGTCGTTCTCTACAATATAGTTTTCGGAATAGTTTTCAGAATAAATTCTGCTTCCGTTTATATCAACTGTCAAATCATTAATAGGCTCTAGATTGGCCTGAATGTCCATTTGACGGCTCTCTACCTCGGTATATTGCTCATTAAATTCTGGATATAGCGTCAACCACCCTTTTCTGGCGGCTAATTCCCTAACGTCTGCTTGACTTCCAAAAACAAAGCCTGTTGTTGGCTTCAAAGTTCCTATAAATCCAATTGACGGCAAATATCCCGGAAGGTAGATACCATTATTTTCTTGATAGTTAAATTGTACCTTTTTAAGCATTGTGGCAAGACCAATTACCGTATTTATGGCCTTGTCGCCAGCATTCAAACCACCTTCCGGACTGGCAGCACCTCTTCCAAGTACGTTTGGCGTATTCGTCTTTCCGTTTGAAAGTGTACTGTTCTTTTCTTCCTCCAGTTTGCTTTCTCTACTAGCCTTGCCTTCACCGCCACTTGATGATTTTTCATCTCCTGCACCACCACTACCATCGCCGGCAGATTTTCGGGGCTTGCTTTTCTTAATTTTAGTAAGCCCTATGTAACGGTAAAAACCATTCATATCTAAACTAGAATTAATTTGATGCGTACTTGCGTTTTGGATCGAATTACCCAAGTTATACACATTTCTGCTTCCGTCACTCAACTCGATTTCAATTTCATTAAATTGATTACTTCCACGCTGCCATTGGTAATCACCGGTATAGGAATACGTTGCCCTAAGGAATTTTAGGAAAGGAAACTTACTGAAAGGCAAGTCATAATTTAGTTGTAATGACTGGAAATGCTGATTTGGGTTACCCACATCAAAGAAACCATCCCAAATTCCGATATCATTATTTATCAAACCATTATCATCCAAATAATTGTTAACTATCATATTATTTGAAGAGGTGAAATTGAAACGCAATGATTTCGTTAAATTATGGTTGATGGTGTATTGCCAATCAAACAGATAATTACGCTGATAAAGAGTAGGCAAGCCTATGTTGCCGGGCAATAAGTTTATTTCCCTAAACTTTTGCTCGTTGTATTGTCGGGTAATATTTGAACTTACTGAAATATTCGTCGGCAAATAATTGAAGTTGAAATCTTTCAGAAATCTCCAATACTGTCCTGTAAACAATGAATCATTTTTCTTAAAGGGCTCCACTGGTTTCGCCGTAAAGTTGTAATTATAGGTAGCACCAACCCGAACGTTTTGCTCAACAGCGTCTTCCACTTCAAAATCGTGATGGTCTGTTTGATTGTAAGAGAAGGAGCCTGTAAAATTCTCAATATCATATACCTGAGGTTTTCCATCTCCGGTTCTCTCCTTACGCACACCGATAAAGTTTACACTCTGGCGCTTTGTATAATCTACGGCCTGTTCCTTAATTCTGTCTTTCTCGGCTTCATCCTCTGTGTTGTCGAGCCTGGTATCAAGTTCAATATCCTGAAATTCCGGATCGTATTGTGGCGTTATCAGTTCCTCGGAGCGTCCATAATTAAACGGCAATTGAATCCCCCATTTCTTCGGAAGTAATTGTCCCAAGTTTACGTTAGTAACTACATCATATTGTTGAAGATCTTCACGGCTTCGCTGGTTTGGTCCTTGTTCAATAGAACCGAAGCCAACTGTACTTCTTTTTCCTGTGGCGCTAACAGTGGCAAAATCGGCAAGGTTAGCATCCATACTTACTACGGCAGCCCAGCCTCCCTCATTTTTAAGCTCAGACATTCTAAGCTCGTTAAACCACACCTCCCCACATAAATCATTGGAAGTACTGTTTTTTACACCAAGCATAATGGTTCTAACATTTCCAAAACTTGGATTTCCTTTGATACCAATTGTAAGCTCATTCTCTCCACCCGACAGACCTCCTTCAAGTTCTGATTGTGTATAATAAACAACTTCGGTTGAGTTTAATGGAGTTCTGGTTTTTACTTGTTGCAATAGTTCTAACGGAAGATTCAGCCTGTTTGCGACTGGCCAAATTTCCTCAGCATTCGTTGCTCCAAAATTGGTGGGGTTTAATGGGATTTGAACTTCATAATAGTTGTTTGTAAGGTCATTCCCCAAACGCATGAATGCTACCAATTGTCCATCACTCAGCGCCGTTTCATTCTGCAATGATTCTGCGTGGATAAACATTTCCAGATTTTTGTACTGGCGCATATCTACATTAAAGTTTTTATAGACTGCACGCCCGTCATTTGGTTCCAAGCCACATACGCGCAAGGCCAATGATTGCTCATTTTCTCGTATAATATTATTATTGTTATTCAATTCCTCACGAACAAGCCCTGGGGGAAGTCTATAGGGAATTGGTTCTCGGTTTTCGTTTTCTTCAATACTTACAGCTTCAACTTCAAACAGGGTATTGTCATTGGAAGGATCTTCAAGGGTTACATCATCCAAAGTTTTTTGGAATTTTCTATAATCGCCTCGAACCAATTCCATGGTGCCAAAACGTAAAACGGTATTTTGAGAAAACTGTGAAAGGAACATTCGCATAAACCGAATAGATCTGTAATCTGAAATGCCATTAACTGCCTGATCTGGCTCACTTATTGGAACTTTGAACTGCACCCAACGCACTGGAATTACATCATTGTTTTGCGTAGTTACCTCCAGCTCTTTCACATCAGAAATAAAACTGTTGTTTTCTCTGCTCATCCCCGGATAAATAGGAACGTTGTATTCAAAATAGCTGTCTATCGTGTTCATGGTGTTGTCACGATTTATATCCTCAACATCCGGCTGGGCAGTATTTCCACGGTTATTATTTGTAACTTCTACCGGAGAATTTCCTTGTGTTCCGTTATATTTTAAGTAACGATCCAGAATATTTCCTTCAGCTTGAAGGAAGTATTGATAGTCATCATTTGCAGGGTCAGGTAAGCCTCCAAAAACACCAAACTCAGCTGCTTCCTCTGCATTATCCAAACCATCCAAACCAATATCCTGGTTTGTACGTTGCTGTCCTTCAGTATCAAAAGTATAAACTAATGATTGGTTGGTAGGCACTTTACCCCAAGCTGTAGCAGTTGTATTAGCATTGCCTCCATCTTCAGGCAACCCGTTTTCGTACTGTTTTCTTCCGTCTTTTAATACATCTTCTGAAATGCTTCCCAAGTTAAAATTGATATTTCCTCCTGGGTTGCCGCTAGTTTCATCATAAATGAACGGGTCCATTATCCAGAACTGTATGTATTCAACATTCGATTGTTCAAAATCGGTAGTCGTAAGCTGTCTCATAATACCGCCGAACCTATCTTCGGGGTTTGGCAAATCATTTGTTCCAGCAGCTTCGGGGTTGTAGTTATATTCTCCTCTTGTAGATGGGTAATATGCAAGATCCAGTGTGAATAAAGCTTGGGTTTGTCCCTGAATAATATCTTGGTTAGGGAAAATTTCATCCCTAAAAACACGACGCGTAAATGGTGAAGAAAGATCTTCATCATTTATCCCTTCTGGGCGCTGGCTGCTATAGAAAATAGGATCGATAGTGTACCAAGCGAGTTTTGCACGGTTGTAATTATATCCTAAATTGTCATTTCCCAACTCACCACCATACCCAACTGGAGTACTTGACAAGAACCAACTGGAGGGCGAACTTATATCGTTTCCTGTTTGTGAGGCTTCAAAATCATCAACATATACAGTTGTTTTACCATCAAAATCTGAAACTTTTGGAGCCCCTGGTTTTAAATATGCAAACTCTCCACGTAAAGAAACATTTGATTCCACATCGGTATCAATGTTTGGAAGTTTGTTTACCAATCGGGTAAGGAAGGGCACTTCGGTTGAATAATTTAAATTTATTCCATAGATGGTGTTGTTAATCGGCTCAACCCCATATGATGATTTTTGGGTGAGTGGGCGCTCGTTAAGGTTTAAATAGGTTGCACCTATCAAAAATTTATCGCTGAATTTATGCTCTACATTTAAGCCAGTAAAACGCTTACTTTGCTGCCCAAAAAGTGAGTTATTTTCTGTACTGACCGAAATTGGAATATTACTATTCAATAATGAAGGGTCTAAAATCTGAACTCTTCCCAATTGATAGTTTACGGTATAGTCCACACCTTCTACCAAAGTTCTTCCACCGGCCGTAACGGTAACGGAGCCTTGCGGAATATTGAACGCACCAATTGGAATACCATCAGCACCAGTAGATTTATAACTTCCTTTTAACTGAAATTTATTCTTTTCGCTCTCAAGTTGTTCCGCCTGTGTTTTAGTTCCTGTATAAAGCGTTCTAAAAACGTATTTGGACTGATTTGGGTTATAGGTTTCAGGCATTGAATAAGTAGCCGATGTACTTGGCAAATCCAATTTTTCAAATAAATGCTTCCCAAAGGGTTCCACAGTCGTAAAAATAATGCGACCATTTTGTGCATCAACCGTAATTCCTGGTAGAAAATCAAAGAAACCATCGCCCCCCTGTTGTGGATCATTATTGAAGTTCAATCTGTCAAGGTTGAAAACCTTCAAGAGAATTTCGTCCTTTACATCTGGAGGAAGTTCAGCACCTGCCTCGGTTAAATAGTTTAACGGAGAAGGGTCGGTATAAAGAATATTAAGTTTGAAGTCTTCCTTTTCAAGCTGATAAGCCCCAATAGGATAAATGTTTTTCATCATCAAATCCCAGATTGGCTCATTTACGTTAGTTATGCTACTCTTCAAAAGTTTTACTACTAGGTTTTTGGCAAGACCAGTTTCCTCCACAGGAGGATTTGTGCCTCCAGTTCCTGGAATGGTACCTCCATTTGCCTCAACTCCATCATTTGAAAATTCTCCTACTTGATATACTTTCCCATTAACGGTAAATTGGTATGATACAGCTAAAACCTCATCATTTGTTAAACGCTGGTTCAGAGAGATGTAACCCAATTGCGAGTTTAAGGAATATTCGCCCGGATCCAATCTTCTTGCGTTCTCAAGTGTAACATAATCTACTCCTTCGCTTACTTGAACTCCCGTAAAACCTTGACGTACGGTAGCCACATCACGAATTAGTGGATTGAGTAAAGTGGGTTCTCCTCCATTGATACCAAACGGATTAAAAAGGTTGTTCGTGTTGTCCGGATAAGCATTCCTTCCAGCTCGAATAAAGCCTCCCGGAGGTGTGTTCAATCCAACATTCAAGGGATCCGATTCGCCTATATCCTGCAATGCCACAATATTTCGAACGTTTTCGGTTCTACTTGTTCTGTTGGTAATCCATACCTCCATACGAGTAATCTGGACATTGCTGTTTATGAAAGGATATTGCTCCAGAGCACGATCATAATTATCCCTAAAGTAATGTGATAAAAAGAAGTGTCGGTTATCGTCATAATCCAATGCGAAAAGTTCGAAATCCGTAATAGTTGCACCACCTTCAGCGGTAACGGTACGAGTTTCAGATTTTTGTTCAGAGAAAACCCCAGTAATGGTTGTTTTTCCAAATTGAAGCTGCGTTTTAACCCCAAAAAGACTTTGTGCTCCTTGAATCAAGGAACTGTTTAAAGGCATGCTCACATTTCCCACTTCAATTTTTTGAATAATATCGTCTTCCGTTGGAGTGTATTCCAACTTAATCTGGTTTTGGAAATCGAAGGTGCTTTCAGTATCGTAATTGGCCGTAACCTGAAGTCTGGTTCCTACCTTGGCCAAAAGGCTTAAACTGATTCTTTGGTCAAAATCAAAGGAGAAATTGCTTCGGTTTCGCGGTGAATATTGTGGGTTATCCTGTTTTGTATACAATAGCCCAAGGTCCATCTCAACGGAACCTTGTGGAATAACTTCAATTGTGTTTCCGCCAAAAATGGATTCAAAGAAATTTGAATTCACATAAAACGTGGGCAATAGGTTTTTCTGCTGTTCTTCGGAACCTTCCTTTCTACCGTCTGCTGCATCAATTTTTTCTTTGAAGTAAGCTCTCATCTGCTCCTCTTGAATAAGGCGCTGATACTCTTGAGGGGTTAGAATTATAGGGTAGGTAATATTAAAACTACCCAAGGTTTGGGTATAAATATATCTATCGGTTATGGGGTCGTAGGTATAAAGATCCTGAATACTGACGGGAGTGGGTAAATCCATTCTCCCCATTTCACTCCCTACAGCCGTTGTGTCGGGATCCTGTGCCAGCGAAACATTGCTGAACAATATGAAACTTAAAATTGTTAAAAGCTTGAAAAAGCCACCCTTGTAAACGTAATTTTTTGCCTTCAAATTCTACAAATTTTTTAAAGCTTGTTTAATGATCATTTCTACCGAAGCTTGCGGATTTTCCTTAACAATGGCATCCACCACTTTTTCAGACTGTTTGCGAACAAAGCCCAACGTCTCCAAAGCAGATAACGCTTCATTTTTGTTAGTATTGCTCGTTCCGGTAGAAATAGACGACAAACCGTACACTTTTAAAATCTTATCTTTTAAATCCAAAACCACACGTTGTGCAGTTTTGGCTCCTATTCCTTTTACTGATTGTATTGTTGCTATGTCGTTCTGGGCAATAGCATCGAGCACTTGTTCCGGCGCCAGAGACGACAACATTGTTCTAGCGGTGCTTGCACCAACTCCAGAGACACTAATTAACAATCTGAAAATTTCTCGTTCTGCAACACCGGAAAAACCGTACAGTGTATGGGCGTCATCCCGAATAAGCAAATGGGTAAACAACTTAACATTTTCACTAGTGGGGAGTTCGGAAAATGTGTGCAAGGAAATATTGACAAAGTACCCTACTCCATTGCAATCTATCACTACATCGGTCGGATTTTTTTCAACCAGTCTGCCCTGTATATGGGTTATCATGTGTTAACGAAAACTTAAAGGCTCAAATATAGTATAATTATTTGCAACAGCCATTGGGGTTTTTGTGAAAATATTAGAGTTAATAAACTATGGATTTACTTGTTTTTCTGCCGCCGCTGCGCGTTTTTCCTTTTGTTGGGCATCCACTACGGCTACGGCTGCCATATTCACCATTTCTTCCACACTGGCGCCCAGTTGTAAAATGTGAACGGGCTTGCGCATTCCCAGCATAATTGGGCCGATGGACTCCACACCGTTAAGTTCTTTCAATAATTTATAGTTGCTGTTTGCTGAATCCAAATTTGGGAAAATAAGGGCGTTTACTTTCTTGCCAGCTAATTTTGAAAATGGAAATTTTTTCTGAAGCATTTCTGGGTTCAATGCAAAATCGGTTTGCAGTTCGCCATCAACTATCATATCTGGATTACTTTTGTGTAACAACTCTACAGCCTCACGCACCTTTGAAGCATGCGGGTCTTTGGAAGAGCCGAAATTGGCATATGAAATCATCGCAATAACGGGCTGCAGTCCAAACATTTTCATGGTATAGTTGGTCATTTGCGCAATCTTGGCAAGCTCTTTCGCAGTTGGATCAATGTTTATTGAGGTATCAGAAATAAACAAAGGACCGCGTTTAGTAAGCATCACATTTGTGGTAGCCACTTTTGTAACGCCTTCAAATCTTCCGACGGTTTCAAACACGGGAACTACAACGGACGGATACGAACGTGCATACCCTGAAATCATACAATCCACATCGCCTTCGCTTAACATCATTCCCGCAAAATAATTCCGTTCGCGAATCAACTTTTCGGCAGTGTAAAGTGATATACCATTTCTTCTTCTCTTTTCCCAAAGCTTTTGGGCATAATATTTAAGTTTATCAGCGTTTTCATCACTTTTTGGATCGATAATTTCCAAATCTGCATCAAAATCAATCTGCTCCATCAATTCAAGTATGATATCTTTTCTACCCAACAAAACAGGTGTGCCAATACCTTCTTCAAAGACTATTTGCGCAGCCTTTAAAACATCCAAATGATCTGCTTCTGCAAAAACAATACGCTTTGGGCTAAGTTTTGCCCTGTTCATTAACAGACGAATTATTTTATTATCGCTGCCCATCCGTTCGTAAAGTTCATCCTGATATTTTTCCCAATCCGTAATTTCAGTAGTGGCAACACCACTTTCCATTGCTGCTTTGGCGACGGCGGGTGGTACGGCGGCTATCAATCTAGGATCGAAAGGTTTTGGAATAATATAATCTTTTCCAAAAGTAAGCTTGGTCTCGCCATAGGCAATATTCACTTGTTCCGGCACCGGTTCTTTTGCTAGGTCTGCCAACGCCTTTACAGCAGCCATTTTCATGGCTTCGTTGATTTTTGTAGCACGAACGTCCAACGCCCCACGGAAAATAAAAGGAAAACCAAGTACATTGTTCACTTGGTTGGGATGGTCGCTTCTACCCGTGGCCATGATGATGTCCTTCCTAGTTTTAATGGCCAAATCGTATTCAATTTCAGGATCGGGGTTGGCCATTGCAAAAACAATAGGATTGGGAGCCATGCTTTCCAGCATTTTTGGGGTAACAATATCTTTAACTGAAAGCCCAACAAACACATCGGCATCTTTCATAGCTTCATCGAGGGTATCAATTTTTCTATACGATGCAAATTCTGCTTTTTCTTCAGAAAGTTCTTCGCGATCTTTTCGTATAACTCCTTTGCTGTCCAGCATTACAATGTTTTCGCTCTTAGCGCCAAAGGCTTTGTAAAGCCGCGTACACGAAACCGCTGCCGCTCCCGCTCCACTGATTACTATTTTAACATGTGCGATATTTTTATCTGTAAGCTCCAAAGCATTGAGCAAGGCCGCCGCTGAAATTATTGCCGTGCCGTGCTGGTCGTCGTGCATTACGGGAATGTCCAGCTCTTCTTTTAGTCTTCTTTCTATTTCAAAAGCTTCGGGGGCTTTTATGTCTTCAAGATTGATACCACCAAAAGTGGGCGCAATATTTTTTACGGTGGTAACAAATTCATCGATGTTTTCAGTGTCTATTTCTATATCAAAAACATCAATGTCGGCAAATATTTTAAAGAGTAATCCTTTACCTTCCATTACGGGCTTGGAGGCTTCAGGGCCAATATTCCCCAAGCCTAGTACAGCCGTTCCATTTGAAATTACAGCAACCAGATTGCCTTTGTTCGTGTATTTATAAACGTTATTTTTTTCCTTTTCAATTTCAAGGCAAGGCTCTGCAACTCCCGGCGAATAGGCCAACGAAAGATCCCGCTGGGTGGAATAGTTTTTTGTGGGAACTACTTGAATTTTCCCAGGCTTCGGCTTTGCGTGGTATAATAGGGCTTCTCTACGTCTGCTCTGTTTGCTCATATTTTGGTCTATTGATACTGTGGATATTTATAATTCTACGAATTATTATACTAATGTATAATTGTAAAGACTAACTTACAAAGTTATGATGTTAGTTGAAATGGCGAAAGTTTGTAGGTTAATCTTTCAAAAAGTTGATATTACGTTTTAAACCCAAAAACTTGGTGCGCTTTACGGCGCTTTTTTTAAATAATTTTTGAAAAACGTCTTCCGTAATTTCTTCCCAATCTTTTTTGGTCATAGATAACAGTTCGGGATGTGGGTTGAAAAGCGGCTCATTGTGCTGTTTGCTGAAACGGTTCCACGGGCAAACGTCTTGGCAGATATCGCACCCGAACATCCAATCTTCAAATTTTCCTTTTTCTGAGGTGGGTATTTCATTTTTCAATTCAATGGTGTAGTAGGAAATACATTTGCTGCCATCCACAACTCTATCTGCAACAATTGCGTTTGTTGGGCAGGCATCAATACAGGCCGTACAACTTCCGCAGTGGTCGGTTACGGGTGTGTCGTACTCTAAATCCAGATCAACGATCAATTCAGCAATAAAGTAAAAGGAACCCAATTGTTTGGTGAGCAAATTACTATGCTTCCCAATCCAGCCCAAACCGCTTTTTGCAGCCCAAGCTTTATCTAAAACTGGCGCAGAATCAACAAAGGCGCGACCATGGACTTCGCCTATTTCTTCTGAAATAAAATCCATCAACTGTTTCAGTTTATCTTTTATAATGAAATGATAATCGGTACCGTAAGCGTATTTTGAAATTTTATACGTTTCCGAAGGTTGAAGTTCCGAAGGGAAATAATTCAGCAACAACGAAATAACGCTTTTGGAATCTGGAACTAAAAGTGTTGGATTCAGCCTTTTATCGAAGTGGTTTTCCATATAGGCCATTTCGCCGTGCATATTTTTATTTAGCCAATTTTCCAATCGGGGTGCTTGCTCTTCCAAAAATTCAGCCTTGCTGATTCCACATGACAAAAAACCGAGGCGCTTGGCTTCGGATTTTATTTTGGCTGTATTTTTAGATTTATCATTCACCGTTAAAAGTTGCTGGAATCGAGAAATTCTACCGCGAAATAGCACATTAAAAAAGTCCGCCCTGGGTTGGACCTTTCAATTTGCCGAGGTGTTTATAGGCTGCTTCGGTAACTTCACGGCCTCGTGGGGTTCGCATAATAAAGCCCTGCTGAATTAAAAAAGGTTCGTAAACTTCTTCAATGGTTTCAGTACTTTCTGAAACTGCAGTGGCAATAGTTGTGATTCCTACCGGACCGCCTTTAAATTTTTCGATGATGGTTGAAAGGATTTTGTTGTCCATTTCATCCAATCCATGCGCATCCACATGTAAAGCGTCCAATCCATATTTTGCAATTTCAATATCTATCCTACCATTTCCCTTTATCTGAGCAAAATCACGGATTCTTCGCAAAAGGGCGTTGGCAATACGCGGTGTGCCGCGGCTTCTACCTGCAATTTCTATAGCGGCTTCCATAGTTATGGGTACTTGTAGAATTCCCGCACTTCGTTGTAAAATAGTAGTGAGCAATTCGGTGGTATAGTATTGTAATCTCGAAGAAATTCCGAACCGGGCACGCATAGGCGCAGTTAACAAACCCGAACGAGTAGTTGCACCAATAAGTGTGAAGGGATTTAGATTGATTTGAACCGAGCGTGCATTTGGACCCGATTCAATCATAATATCAATTTTGTAATCTTCCATTGCGGAGTAGAGGTACTCTTCAACAATTGGGCTTAAGCGGTGGATTTCATCAATAAAAAGAACATCGCGTTCTTCCAAATTAGTCAATAGTCCAGCAAGATCGCCCGGTTTGTCTAAAACAGGTCCCGAAGTTACACGAATGTTTACATTCAGCTCATTTGCTAAAATATAGGCAAGGGTTGTTTTCCCTAATCCCGGAGGGCCATGAAAAAGCGTATGGTCTAAGGCCTCACTACGCAAATTGGCGGCCTGGACAAAAATTTGAAGGTTTTCCAAAGCCTGATCCTGCCCAGTAAAGTCCTCAAAGCTAAGGGGCCGTAATTTTTTTTCAATATCAAGTTCCTGCGGTGATAGATTTTCTCCGGTGGGATCGAGGTGTTCGTTCATAACACAAATATAGTAATCCTTTAGAAGACGTTTGAAAAAACAAAGCCATACTTTTCAGTATGGCTTTTGAAATAAACAGTAGATTCCTCACTTCCTACATATTATTAACTCAATAGTGTAAAGATACGGCAAAAGCTTTGAAAAAATAATACGTAGTACTACGCATTCTATACGTAGAAAGAAAAAAGCCTTTTCAACATTGAAAAGGCTTTCTAAAAATTTTTATAGTAAAGATTAATGGTCTAATTCATCTTCGTTATCCTGCAGCGGAACGTTCTGGGGAATAAAATCCTGACCAGCAATTACATAGTCGGTTTCGTCTTTATTGAGTTTACTATAATCATAAGCCCAACGATAAACGTGCGGAATAGGTCCATCCCAGTTTCCGTGTATGTGTTTTACTTCTGCAGTCCATTCCAACGTAGTTGCATTCCAAGGGTTTTTTGGACCTTTTTTCCCGTAGAAAATTGAATGGAAAAAGTTATACAAGAATACAACTTGAACAGAGATCGTTATAATCGCAAAGATTGTCATTACCACGTTAATGTCTGCCAAATCATCAAAATAAGGGAAAGCTGTATTGCTGTAATACCTACGAGGTAAACCAGCCATTCCCACAAAGTGCATTGGGAAGAAAATTCCATATGCTCCAATTGAAGTAACCCAGAAGTGAATGTAGCCTAGTTTCTTGTTCATCATTCTGCCCTCAAACATTTTTGGGAACCAGTGATAAACACCCGCGAGTAATCCATATAATGCTGAAATACCCATTACCAAGTGGAAGTGAGCAACTACAAAGTATGTATCGTGAACGTTAATGTCCAAGGCGCTATCTCCAAGGATAATGCCCGTTAAACCACCTGTGATAAAGGTAGAAACGAATGCTATGGAGAACAGCATTGCCGTATTCATCTGAAGGTTTCCTTTCCATAGGGTCGTAATCCAGTTAAAAGCTTTTACCGCAGAAGGAATCGCAATCAAAAGTGTGGTAAATGTAAATACAGAACCAAGGAATGGATTCATTCCCGAAATAAACATATGGTGCCCCCAAACGATTGTTGAAAGAAATGCAATAGCGAGAATAGATGCCACCATCGCTCGATATCCGAAAATAGGTTTTCGGGAATTTGTTGCCATTACTTCAGATACTATCCCCATCGCCGGAAGAATTACAATATAAACCTCTGGGTGACCAAGGAACCAAAATAAGTGCTCGAACAATACAGGAGAACCACCTTGATGGTGCAAAACTTCACCAGCAATATAAATATCAGAAAGGAAGAAAGAAGTTCCAAAACTTCTATCCATAATTAGCATTAATGCTGCTGAGAATAATACTGGGAAAGATACTACCCCAATAATTGCAGTAACAAAAAATGCCCAGATCGTCAAAGGAAGACGGGTCATGGACATACCTTTGGTACGCATATTAATTACGGTAACTATATAGTTTAATGAACCCAATAATGACGAAGCAATGAAAATTGCAATAGAGGTTAACCAAAGTGTCATCCCTGCACCTGAACCGGGGATGGCCTGGGGTAAAGCACTCAATGGAGGGTATATAGTCCAACCTGCAGAAGCGGGTCCAGCTTCTACAAAAAGTGAGAACAACATTACCACACTAGAAAGGAAAAACAACCAATAAGATACCATATTCAGGAATCCAGAGGCCATATCTCGGGCTCCAATTTGCAAAGGAATTAATAAGTTACTAAAAGTACCGCTCAAACCTGCCGTCAAAACAAAGAAAACCATAATAGTTCCGTGAATGGTAACCAATGCTAAATAAACGCTTGGATCCATTACTCCATCAGTACCCCATTTGCCCAAAAATATTTCGAAAATGGTGAATTTATGGTCTGGCCATGCCAATTGCAATCTGAACAACAATGACATCAATATACCTATAACCCCCATAAACAAACCTGTGATAAGGTATTGTTTAGAAATCATTTTATGATCTTGGCTAAAGATATATTTAGTTATAAATGTTTCTTTATGATGATGCCCGTGATCGTCGTGATGATCTTCTACTCCGTGGACCTGTGCGTGTGCTGACATATCTATTTAAGCTAATATTATTTACTTTCGAGTTGTTCTCCCAGTGTAGGTTGTTCGGCTAACCAGGCTTTATAATCTTCTTCAGATTCTACTACAATTTTCATCTGCATGTTATAATGGCTTATACCACAAATTTTATTACACAAAAGAATATAGTCGAATTCGTAAGTTTCCAAAGGCTCTTCCCCTGCCGCGGTAAGTGCGACACTTTTATTTTTTCGAATTTCATTAATTCTTGCAACCTTATCAACTATCTTATCGTTTTGCCTCATCTCTGCCGTAGTGATTGTTGGGGTAAAGGCAAATTGAGTTATCATGCCCGGAACACAGTTCATCTGTGCTCTAAAGTGTGGCATATATGCTGAGTGAAGTACGTCTTGTGAGCGCATTTTAAACAATACTTTTCTACCTACAGGCAAATGAAGTTCGGTTACTATTTTATCATCTTGTGCATTAGGATCTGCGGGATCTACTCCAAGTTGGTTAACACCCTCTATTAAACGTACATTAGCTTCTCCAAGTGTATTATCATTGCCTCCATAACGTGCTTTCCAGTTAAATTGTTGAGCATATAATTCAACAATCAATGGATCGTCATCTTTATCTACATTCATAATATCTGTCCAGGTAAAGAGGCCATAGATAATAAGACCGGCAAGTACTATTACGGGAATGATGGTCCAGATAAATTCCAGTTTATCATTATCTGCATAGAAGGTTGCTCTTTTTGCCTTGTTACCTCTATAGATAAACGCGAAATAGTGAAGTAGCCACTGTGTAAGTATACCAACCAGAAAAATGATGACCATAGAGATCAGCATCAAATTGTCTATTTTGGCACCGTGCTCAGATCCTGAATCTGGAAGTAGTACATCTCCCCAAAACCAAAAGGTAAGTATGGTCAAAATATAGATAAAAGCCAGAAAGCCCATCATCAGGTATCCCTGCGTGTTATTGTCTTTATCCGAAGCAATTTCGGAATTAACAGAAGGCTTTCCTTGCGCCAATTGAAATATTCTGCTCATTTGCCAAACAGAAATTCCAAAAAGAATAATTACTAATACAACTAAAAATGCGGTCATCTTACAATATCTTCTTTAAACTAATTGATTAAAAATGGTAGTTTTCACTTTCTTTAATAAACGGATCATTTTTCGGCCTTAAGGAAACTTTGCCAAGTCCCGTGCCTACAACAAAAATGAAAAGCCCCATAAAGAACAATAATGCTGCAATCTCTGGAATACCAAAATACCAGTTGTGTCCTACTGTTGAAGGCATCACTAAAAGGAATATATCAACATAGTGACCCACCAAAATAAATACAGCAGCAATAACTACAAACCAAGGTACTCTCTTGTAATCGCTATTCATCAATACAAGAATTGGGAATACAAAATTAAGAATAAGCATTCCGAAAAACAACAGTTTGTATTCTTGTATTCTGATGATGAAATATGTTACTTCCTCGGGAATGTTGGCATACCAAATAAGCATAAACTGGCTGAACCATAAATAGGTCCAGAAAATACTGAAAGCAAACATATATTTTGCCAAATCATGTAAGTGTTTATCGCTTACAAAGGGAATCAATCCGCGGCTTTTTAAATATATTGTCACCAAAGCAATTACAGTTATTGCTGAAACAAACATGCTAGCAAAAACATACCATGGAAACAAAGTACTGTACCAGTGTGGCGTCATAGACATAAACCAGTCCCAAGACATTGTTGCTTCCGTTACTATGAAAAATATAAGGAAAAACACCGATAACTTAAAGTTTTTTCTGTACGGATCATAGTTATTGGCATCAGCCTGAGCCAATGAATTTTTTCTAGAAAAATGACGGTATAGGTTCCAACCCAAAAGATAAATTACAGCACGAATTACAAAGAAAGGAAAATTAAGGTATCCTGATTTACCCTGTAAAATTTTATCCCCAGCGACAAGTTCTTCATTTTGCCATGGGAAGAAGTGAGTTCCTGCAAAAACAACTATTAAAAATACAATAATAGAACCGGGCAACAAGTATGTTGTAATACCTTCCATTATTCTATATAACACTGGAGACCATCCCGCTTGTGATGCATATTGAATTGCATAAAACACCAATACTCCAAGTGCAATCATCAAAAAGAAAAATGCCGCAACAAATGTTGCTGACCAAGGTCTTGTTTGTAACTGGTGCAACACATGTTCTTCGTGGGAAGCTGACCCATGGCCTTCTGGTTTTAGATCAGTGGCATGTTCCATTGCAGCTTCAGAATAGCCTTCTTCTCCGCGAGCAACATCTACAAAGTTTGCTGTATGTTCTTCTTGACCGTGAGCTTCAACAGCGTGCTCCCCACCGTGGTGAGCATCCTGTTCAGCCATTATTTCTTTAACATCTTCTATAGTTTTTGGTGCAGTAAGAAAACCATAGGTTATTCCTGCAAGCCCAAGAACCATAATAATGATAGAAAACAGTTTTAATTTACTAGGTAGCGTGTACATATCTTTAGCTATTCTCTTTAATTTCTTACTTTTTTTCTACTTCGGAGGCAGTAACAGCTTCCATATTTTTTTCTTCCAAAACTTTTATTGAATCCTGAGCAGCTTTTGTGGTTTCCAGGATTCCAGGTTCACCATTTAAAGCATTTTTTAAATTCATAACATGCATTGCTATTTGCCAGCGTTCTTTTTCGTTTACCTGTGAAGCGTATGAACCCATTGCGTTTAAACCGTAGGTTTGAACGTGATATATACCTCCCATAACAATATTACGTCCTGCATCAGCATAGCTTGGAATCCCTAGAAACTTTTCCCGTTTCACCAAAATTCCCTGTCCATCTCCAGTGTCTCCATGGCATACTGCACAATATAACGTATATAATTGCGCTCCTGTAGCTAAGTTTTCCTCAGTTACATCATAAGGGCTCTGCAATTCAGCTTTTGCAAGTTCCAAACCGGCCGTACTGTTTTCATAATCGTATGGTGTAAAACCACGGGGAACTGTATTATCTGGTGGAATCATTGCTTCTTGTTGATCTGGGAATACAGGATATTCACCATAGGTTTCGTAGCTAACCGGTTCATACATATTAGGAAAATACTGATAGTTCGGTTTATTATCGTTAAAACAAGAAACCATGGTTGCAGAGGCAATAATGGCAATTCCTATGTTTATTAATGTTTTCATATTAATGGTCTTGCTCGTTTTCAATTAGACTAATTTCCGATGCGCCTGTGTCATATAAAAACTTTGTAAGTTTTTCTACGTCGTGGTTTTCGGCATCAACTTCCATTAAGAAATGATCATCTGTAGTACGTAAATCTGGATTTTCAGCTTTTTTGAATGGCCAAAGTTTACTTCTCATATAAAAGGTTATTACCATTAAGTGAGCAGCAAAGAAAACTGTTAGCTCAAACATAATAGGTATAAACGCTGGCATATTTTGATAAAATGTAAAACTTGGTTTTCCTCCAATATTTTGAGGCCAGTCTTCAATCATTATATAGTTCATCAGCAACACAGCGACACTCAACCCGGTAAGGCCATACAAAAATGAGGTGATCGCAAGCCTTGTGGGGGCCAATCCTACGGCGTGGTCAAGACCATGAACAGGAAATGGCGTGAAAACTTCAGAAATATGATAATTTGCAGAACGTGTTTGCTTAACGGCCTGCAATAACAGATCGTCATCAGTATAAATAGCGTGTATCTTTTTTGAAGCCATAATTAGTTTTTATTTTTTAAAATTAGTGCCTGTCCTGCCCAATCATCTCGCTTGGCCCTTCCAGGGAAATCACTAATTATCTCGTCCAATAAATCGTATTCGCGGTCAGTCATTCTGCTTACCTGCTCAAAAGTAAAAATACCCAATTGATAAAGTTTTTGTTCCATTACTGGCCCAACCCCACTTATCTTTTGAAGATCGTCTTGTGTTTGGGTTGCAGGATCAAATGTACCGATACCGCTGAGTAGGTTATCAATTTTGTCCTTGTGGGCTTCATAATCTACCTCGTTGTTTTCTGTTTCTTCGTCAAGTTCATTAAATGAAGAATCAAAATTTTTATCTTCAACGTTTGCTGAAGGACCTGCATCGGCAGGGTAAGGTTCTACATTTTGCACGTGGCTATGGTCATCACCGTGCACCGCACGCAATTTTTTAAATGATTCACCAGAAGATTTCAAAATTGTTTTTACTTCAGCCTGGGCAATCACTGGGAAAGTACGTGCATACAAAAGGAAAAGCACAAAGAAGAATCCAATGGTTCCTATAAATGTTCCGATATCTACAAATGTAGGTTGAAACATCGCCCAAGTGGAAGTCAATCTGTCTTTACTCAAATCGATAACAATAATATCAAAACGCTCGAACCACATTCCAATGTTAATAATCAATGCAACAATGAATGTCCACACGATATTTCTTCTCAATTTTTTCACCCAAAGTGATAATGGCACAATAAGATTACAGATTATAAGTGCCCAGAATGCCCACCAATAAGGACCAGTTGCAGCGCCAAAGGATAGATAAGCGTAATTTTCATAAGGCACACCAGAATACCAAGCAATGAAATATTCAATAATATATGCCGTGGTTACAATTCCACCTGTAAGCAAGATAACCTTGTTCATATATTCAATATGAAGTATGGTAATATAGGCTTCAAGGTTTGACACTTTACGCATAATAATCAAAAGTGTCTGCACCATTGCAAAACCTGAAAATATAGCTCCTGCAACAAAGTAAGGTGGATAGATGGTACTGTGCCATCCGGGAACTACCGAAGTAGCAAAGTCAAAAGATACAATTGTATGTACCGAAAGTACCAGTGGCGTTGCCAAACCTGCCAAAACAAGTGATACTTCTTCAAAACGTTGCCAGTCTTTTACACGGCCACTCCATCCAAAACTTAGGATGCCATATATTTTTTTCTGAAAAGGGCTAGTAGTCCTGTCGCGAATCATTGCAAAATCTGGAAGTAATCCGGTCCACCAGAATACAAGGGATACCGAAAGGTATGTTGAAATTGCAAATACGTCCCAAAGCAATGGTGAGTTAAAGTTTACCCATAGTGATCCAAATTGGTTTGGAATAGGAAGTACCCAATACGCCAACCATGGTCGCCCCATGTGGATAATAGGGAATAAACCTGCTTGCACTACTGCAAAAATGGTCATCGCTTCAGCAGAGCGGTTAACAGCCATTCTCCATTTTTGACGGAAAAGTAGTAATACCGCCGAAATAAGTGTTCCAGCGTGACCAATACCTACCCACCAAACAAAGTTTGTGATATCCCAAGCCCAGCCAATGGTTTTGTTCAATCCCCAGACTCCAATTCCGGTTGAGACTGTATAAATAATACAACCCAGTCCCCATAAAAATGCTACTAGGGCAATGGTAAAAACTATCCACCAAGATTTATTGGCCTTTCCCAGAACGGGTGCCCCAACATCTACACTGATGTCATGATAGGACTTCTCTCCCAGAACCAACGGCTCTCTAATAGGTGCTTCGTAGTGTGACGACATATTTAATTCTTAAATAATTGGTTTTTTATTAATTTTTATGCTTCTGAAGTGTTTTTGATAATGGCATGATAGAAAACATTTGGCTTTGTACCTACATTCTCTAATAGGTGGTACATGCGGTCATTTCCTTTAAGCTTTAATACTTCAGAATCTTTATCATTTACATCCCCAAATACCATTGCGCCGGTTTCACAAGCGTTTGCACAAGCTGTTTGGAATTCACCGTCTTTCACAGGTCTTCCGTCACGTTTTGCGTCAAGTATAGTTTTTTGGGTCATTTGTATACAAAGTGAACATTTTTCCATAACCCCACGCGAACGCACGTTCACGTCTGGATTAAGAACCATTCTTCCTAAGTCATTATTCATATTGAAATCAAATGCATCATTCTCTGCATACAAGAACCAGTTGAAACGACGAACCTTATATGGACAGTTGTTTGCACAGTAACGCGTACCCACACAACGGTTGTAAGCCATTTGGTTTTGTCCTTGGCGACCATGTGATGTTGCCGCTACTGGACAAACAGTTTCGCAAGGCGCATGGTTACAGTGCTGGCACATTACAGGCTGAAATGCTACTTGAGGGTTTTCGTATGCTGGAACCTCAACCACTTTATAGGAATCAAAAGCAGGAAGGTTTTCAAGGGTTTCAATTTCTTCTTTGAAAGATTCTCCAGCAGAATAATATCTGTCAATGCGCAACCAGTGCATGTCCCGGAACTTTCTTACTTCTTCTTTACCAACAACAGGAACGTTATTTTCTGCGTGACAAGCAATAACGCAAGCGCCACAGCCCGTACAAGCGTTCAAATCTATGGAAAGATTGAAGTGGTGGCCCACGGTGTCTTCAAAAGGGCTCCATATATCTGCCTTTTTATCTCGAACAGAAATTGGACTGTGATCGTAATCCGTCACAGGAATAGAGTTCCAAACTGATTTATCTTTAGTGTTGAAAATCTCAAGGGTTGTTTCCTTAATAATATCCTCACTACGTCCGGCCATGGTGCTTTGCAGCTGTACACAAGCAAACTCGTGCATACCGCTAGCCTTTTCAATAGTTACTTTTTGAATATTGGAGAAGTTCTGATATAAAGGATAAGCGTTTACACCTGTTTGCATCTCCTCTTGAATTGCAGCTTTTTTACCATAACCTAAAGCCAAACCAACAGAGCCTTTGGCCTGTCCTGGCTGAATGATTACAGGAACGTTTTCTACTACAACATTGCCAAGTTTAATATTCACATAGCTACCGTTTAAAGCCCCATTAGAAACATGCTCATTAACAAGATCTAAAGCTTCTGCATCTGCAGCAGAAACAGTAAGATAATTGTCCCAAGACGCTCTTGTAATTGGATCTGGCAATTCCTGCAACCAAGGGTTGTTTGCTTGTTGACCATCTCCTAACCCAACTGAAGTATAGAGAGTAAGATCATACCCCCCTTCTTGCGAAAGGAATGATAGTGCACCGTTTGAAGTACCTTCCTCTATTACACCAGCTCCTTCTGCAGCGGCATTTACTTGCTCCATTGTCACTTCAACATCACTGGCAAGAAAACCATCGTGAAGTGCTTGGCTCCATGAACCCCCTGCTAAAACAGAACTAGTCCAAGTTTCTTTTAAGTAGTCGTAATAATTTTGTGTATTACCGGTCCACTGCAAAATACTATCTTGAAATTGTCGTGTATTGAACAACGGACGGATAGTAGGTTGAGTAAGACTATAAGTTCCTTTTTTAATTTGTGCATCACCCCAAGACTCTAAATAATGGGGCGTTGCGGCAACCATTTTTGCTAAAGAGGCGGTTGCATCTTGCTTCATAGCAAATGCAAGGCTCATTTCTAACTTTTGGTAACCTTCTGCAAATTCTGTTGCGTTTGGCAATGAATAAACAGGATCAACCCCTACAGTGATTAAACCTTTGATGCTTCCTGAAATTACACCATTCACTACGTTCATCACTTCGCTATTGCTCGCCTGTCTGGTAAGCAATGGCCTATTTACATCTATTGCCTCACTATTAGCATTAAAATTTAACGCTAGTGTTTGAGATGCAACGTCTGGTAAATTTGTAACCAACAAAGCTTTGCTTCCCGCTTTCTGGAGTTGTGCTTTAGCTTTGGCAACTGCATCTGCAATATTTGCGGGCAAGCCTGAAGCACTTCCACCGGTCAATGCTTTTAAAATTTCTACTTGTTGAGAAGGTGTGGCCGGCACGCGTTTGTCAGCTTTTCCGCCAGTAAGTGTCAAGTTAGCCTCAAACTGAATATGGCGCGACATTTTTCCGTTTTTCGGAATACGTCCTTGCGCATAGCCTTTGCTATAGCTCCCACCCTGCCAATCTCCTAAGAAATCTGCCCCGACGGAAACAATCACTTCAGCTTTTGAAAAATCGTAATCAGGCAGTGCTCGGGTTCCGTATTTATTTTGAAAAGCGTCCAAAGCTCCTGAGCATGAAACTGCATCATAAACAACGTGGCGAACGTTTGGATACTTGGCAGTAAATTCAGAAATTAACTTTGATGTTGAAGGGCTGGCGAAAGTTTGCGTAAGCAACACAATGTCTTTTCCTGCCATTTCATTCATTTTCTGGGCAACAGCCGTATCAAATTCTGGCCATGTAACAGCAGCGCCATCTAGCATTGGCCCTGTCAATCTGTTTTTATCGTACAATGATAGTACAGAAGCATGCACTCTTGCATTTGCGCTTCCTCCATTCACTGCTAAATCATTTCTTTCAATCTTAATGGGACGTCCTTCGCGAGTTTTTACCAAAACATTGGCAAAATCAAAACCATCGGCCATTGTAGAAGCATAATAGTTTGCAACTCCGGGAACAATTTCATCGGGCTGAACTACGTACGGGATAGATTTAACCACAGGACCTTCACAGGCGGCCAAAGTTGCAGCTGCCGTAGTAAAGCCTACATACTTTAAAAAATCACGACGCGTAGTTGAAGAAGATTCCAATGCTTCCTTATCGCCAAGAAACTCGTCTGTAGGTATTTCGGTTACAAACTCATTGTCCTGTAGCGCCTTCACAATTGTGCTGTCTTCTTTCAGCTCTTCAACACTTTTCCAGTATTTCTTGTTTGATGCCATATTGCTATCTGTAATTTTCCTTTAAAATTTTATTAATAATGACATTTTCCGCATTCCAATCCACCCATTTCGGCGATAGTTAGTTTCTCAACACCATATTTCTTTGAAAGCTCTTCGTGTATCTTGGCGTAATATTCATTGGTCGCCAAGTTTACATTAGTTTCTCGGTGACAATTAATACACCATCCCATTGTGAGTGGCGCAAATTGTTCAACAATTTCCATTTCTTGAATTTCTCCGTGACAGGTCTGGCAAGCAATTCCGGCCACTGTTACGTGCTGCGAGTGATTAAAATATGCGAAATCTGGCAAATTATGGATACGAACCCATTTAACAGGCTCTGTCTTACCTGTATACTTTTGCTCAGCAGGATCCCAACCTACGGCCTTATACAGCTTGGCAATCTCGCCATCGTAGAATTCTTTTGAATACTCTTCCGTAGCTGTTTCCGGGGCCACTTCTGAAATATTTTTGTGACAGTTCATACAAACGTTCAAGGAAGGAATTCCCGAATGCTTACTTTTTCTTGCGGAACTGTGGCAGAAATTACAATCTATCTGATTATCGCCTGCGTGAATTTTATGTGAATAGTGTATAGGCTGAACCGGGGCATATCCCTGGTCTACGCCTACTTGCATCATATAACCATATGCAAAATACCCTGCAGAAAGCAATAGAAATATTGAAAAGACCAACACTAAAAATTGGTTTTGAACAAAAGCCTTCCAAATCGGGGTGCGTTTTTCTTTTTCTTCATATACCACTCCATTTGCCTCAGCAATTCTTTTCAATGTATTGGTAACCAAGAACAGCATAATAACCAGTAACAAGAAAATAAGCGCTAGAGCAGCAATTACTATGGAATTAGACACAGAGCCCCCGTCATTACCAGCATTTGAAGTTGCAGTTTCAGCTCCTGCTGCAGCCACGGGTTCAGCTTTTGGCTGATCGGTATAGGCAAGAATATCGTCAATATCTGTTTCAGATAGCGCAGGGAACGCCGTCATTACAGCTTTATTATTTTCCTCAAAAAGTTTTACCGCCTGAGCATCTCCAGCAGCAATAAGAGCCTGGCTATTGTGGATCCACTTGTAAAGCCAGTCTCGATCAAACTTTTCACCAACACCTCTAAGCGCCGGGCCAACTGCTTTTTTATCCAATTTATGGCAAGCAGCACAATTGGCTTTAAACAAAGCCTCGCCTGCGGCAGCATCACCTCCAGCACCAGTAGCAACACCCGCAGAAGCTTCAGTTGGAGTCTCAGCAGGAGCATCCTGGGAATATATGGTAGTTGAAAAAGTTAGTAAAAACACTAACAAAAGAAGTGGCAATTTTGAGCGTAGATGTATAAAATTCACCTTTTTCATCTGTTGATTATATAGTTTTTTATTGATTAGATGGAATTAGCTTACAAGTTATTTCGGCTGGTCTCGAAATTTCTTATTGCGCCCATTTCATACTAATGGTTAAATTATGGTCGATAGTTTGGTACAGAATTGGTTACAAACAAATGTAACCTTAATGCTCATTCTGAACCACAAATAAAGCAGCAAAAGTACATTATAAAGTCGATTTTGAAAATGCAAACAAAGTGTTAACTATTAATTTATATTTGTTCTAAATAATATTTTAATGACCTACACAGTTATTAAGTTTTACCTTTGCACTTAAAGAAATAAGCAGATGAATTTACAAACCTATTCCAAAATAATTATTGCCAGCATATTAATGAGCTTCTATTGCGGTAAAAGCTTTGGGCAAAGCGCCTCATTAAACATAAATACAGATCCAAAAATAACCCAACTCCTGGAACTGAAAAAAGATTTGGAAAAGGAAAATAAGCTTTCTGATGGTTATACCATCCAGCTATATTATGGCGAACTGGACAAGGCAAACCAAATGTTAAGAAAATACCGTGGTAGCTATGGCAACTGGCCCGCCTCGATTGAATATGAAACCCCAAACTATAAAGTCTGGGCAGGAAATTTTGCCTCCAGGATTGAAGCAGAGAGAGCACTTCTTGAAATTCAGAAAAGCTTTTCTTCGGCGTTTATACTAAAACCCGAAAGAAGAAAATAAAAACGCCCTGAAAAATAATTTTCAAGGCGCTCTGCAAATTATTTGATTTTTGAATTATTTCAGCTTTTTCTTCACAGCTACTTCCTGGAAAGCTTCAATAACATCATTCTCATAAATGTCGTTGTAGTTCTTAATTTGAATACCACAATCATACCCTTTCGAAACTTCTTTCACGTCATCTTTAAAACGTTTTAAAGAAGCAAGTTCTCCAGTGTAAACCACTACTCCCTCACGGATCAGGCGAATGTTGGAGCTTCGGAATATTTTTCCTGTTAATACCATACATCCCGCAATTGTACCAACTTTCGAGATTTTGAAAGTCTCACGAATTTCAGCAGTACCGGTAATTTCTTCTTTCATTTCTGGAGAAAGCATCCCTTCCATTGCATCTTTCACGTCATTAATAGCGTCATAAATGATGGAATAGGTACGGATGTCTATTTCTTCCTTATCTGCAATTTGACGTGCATTGCCCATTGGACGTACGTTGAAACCAATAATAATTGCATCAGAAGCCGAAGCGAGAAGCACATCACTTTCGGTAATAGGCCCCACTGCTTTGTGGATTATATTAACTTGAATTTCTTCTGTGGAAAGTTTCAATAATGAATCTGTCAAAGCTTCCACAGAACCATCAACGTCACCTTTAAGGATAATGTTCAATTCCTTGAAATCACCAAGGGCGATACGTCTTCCAATTTCGTCAAGCGTAATATGGCGCTGTGTTCTTACAGACTGCTCTCGCTGTAATTGAGTTCGTTTGGTAGCAATAGCTTTTGCTTCACGCTCGTCTTCAAATACATTAAATTTATCACCCGCTTGTGGCGCACCGTCTAAACCAAGTACTGAAACTGGTGTTGATGGCCCGGCCTCTTTCACATTATTTCCTCGCTCATCCTGCATTGCCTTAACTTTTCCGCTGTGCTGGCCTGCAAGAACGTAATCACCTACTTTTAAAGTACCGCCTTGCACAAGAACTGTTGAAACATACCCACGACCTTTATCGAGGAACGCTTCTACCACGGTACCATTTGCTTGGCGATTTGGATTTGCCGTTAGCTCAAGTAATTCCGCTTCAAGCAGCACTTTTTCAAGTAACTCCTTTACGCCATCTCCAGTTTTTGCTGAAATGTCATGCGACTGTATCTTTCCACCCCAATCTTCAACCAAAAGGTTCATATTGGCAAGTCCTTCTTTTATTTTATCTGGATTTGCGTTGGGCTTATCTATTTTATTTATTGCGAAAACTATTGGAACACTCGCTGCTTGTGCGTGGCTAATGGCTTCCTTGGTTTGCGGCATAATATCATCATCTGCTGCAACCACAATAATTGCAAGATCGGTAACTTGGGCTCCACGGGCACGCATTGCTGTAAACGCTTCGTGACCAGGAGTATCAAGGAATGCTATTTTTTGCCCCCCTTCCAGTTCAACGCCGTAGGCTCCAATGTGCTGGGTAATTCCACCGGACTCACCGGCAATAACATTTTCCTTACGGATGTAATCCAAAAGTGAAGTTTTACCGTGATCAACGTGACCCATTACGGTAACAATCGGCGCACGTGGCTCAAGATCTTCTGGAGCATCAACTTCTCGATCTATAGATTCTTCAATGTCAGCTGTTACAAATTCCACTTCATAACCAAATTCTTCAGCAACAATGCTTAAGGTTTCGGCATCAAGACGCTGGTTCATGGTAACCATCATTCCTAAGCTCATACAGGCCGAAATAATTTTGGTAACGGGAACATCCATCATCGTTGCCATTTCATTAGCAGTTACAAACTCTGTAACTTTAATAAGTTTGCTGTCTGCTTCCTGCTGTGCAAGCTCGTCTTCGGATTTTTGACGGTGCGTATCTCTTTTTTCACGACGGTACTTGGCTCCTTTACCTTTTGACGATTTCCCTTGAAGTTTCTCTAAGGTTTCACGTACTTGCTTTTGCACTTCTTCCTCGCTCGGCTCTTCTTTTGGAGTGCTGCTTCGGCCCTTTCTGCCAGTTCCGCGATTGTCTTTAAAGTTATTACCACCACCTTTGTTGGTTTCTTTGCTTATACGGCGCCTTTTGCCTTTTTTGTCTTTTTTATCATCAGACTTGGCCTCTTTTTTCTTTTCGGGTTTTTTGAACTGGGTAAGATCTATCTTTTGACCCGTAAAATTCGGCCCATCAAGTTTACGATATTGGGTTGTAACGGTATCTGACTCTTTGGAGGTTTCTTCCTTGGGCTCCTCTTTTATAACTGGAGTCTCTTTAACGGCAGGCTTTTCTTCTTTTTTCTCCTTTTCTTCCTTAACAGGAGCAACAGGCTTTGTTTCTTCCGTTTCTTTTTTCTCTACCTTGGGTTTTTCAACAACAACCTCTGGCTTTTCTTCTTTTTTGGTCTCAACAGGCTTCTCTGTTTCTTTAGGTTCTTCCTTTTTGGCTTTTTTTGTATCCAGGTCAATTTTACCTACCTGTTTTGGACCATCAAGTTTTGCTTCCGCTTTTATTACGCGCGAAGATTCTTCTTTCTTCTGTTTCTCCTCCATTTCGCGCTCGCGCTCTAAACGAAGTTCTTCTTTTTCTTTGCGTTTTTCTTCGCCTACTTCCTTGGAAGCTACTTTTTTACTTTTGTCGGTTTCAAACTCTTCAAAAAGGACTTCGTATTCTTCACCCGTTATTTTGGTATTGGGACTTGCGTCCACATCGAACCCCTTGGAACTCAAAAATTCCACGGCACGATCCAACGAGATGTTGAACTCACGTAATACCTGACTTAGTCTTTTCGTTTTTACTTCAGCCATAAATGCTTTTTCCTGTTTTGTCTTTTTAAAAAATTTGTATAAAAGTAGTTAAAGTTTCAACTACTCTTCAAATTCTTCTTTTAATATATTTATAACGTCGCGGATTGTTTCCTCCTCCAGATCGGTGCGTTTTACCAGATCATTGATGTCGTGCTCCAATACGCTTTTGGCGGTATCTAAACCTATTTTGTGGAATTCCTCGATGATCCAGCCTTCTATTTCATCGGAGAATTCGCTCAACTCTACGTCTTCTTCTGCCCCTTCGCGAAGTACATCTATTTCATACCCTGTTAACTGACCGGCAAGACGAATGTTGTGTCCGCCGCGGCCTATAGCCTTACTTACTTCTTCTGGGCGAAGAATAACTTCAGCACGTTTTTTCTCTTCGTCAATCTTGATGGAAGTTACTTTTGCGGGGCTCAAAGCACGCGTTATGTAAAGGTTCAGGTTGTTTGTGTAATTGATAACGTCAATATTTTCATTGCCCAACTCACGAACGATGCCGTGGATTCGGGAACCTTTCATACCCACACAGGCACCTACGGGATCAATACGGTCATCGTAAGAATCTACGGCTACTTTTGCTTTTTCGCCAGGGATACGCACTACCTTTTTTACGGTAATTAATCCATCAAAAACCTCTGGGATTTCCTGTTCGAAGAGTTTTTCAAGGAAAACCGGATTGGCGCGGCTCATAATAATGGTCGGCTTATTTCCTTTCAAATCAACGCTTTCAATAATTCCACGCACGTTGTCTCCTTTTCTGAAAAAATCTGAAGGAATTTGTTTTTCCTTCGGAAGAATTATTTCATTGCCCTCATCGTCCAAGAGAATAACGGCACGGTGACGGATGTGGTGAACTTCGGCAGTGTAAATTTCTCCTTCAAGATCCTTAAACTGCTTGTAAATGATAGTATTGTCGTGCTCGTGGATTTTTGAAATAAGGTTTTGGCGCAATGCCAAAATGGAACGGCGACCAAGGTCAATAAGTTTTACTTCTTCCGAAACATCCTCGCCGATCTCAAAATCGGGCTCAATTTTTCGGGCAGCGCTCAATGAAATTTCCTCGTTCGGGTCTTCCACTTCCCCATCGGCCACTACTATGCGGTTTCTCCATATTTCAAGATCGCCCTTGTCTGGGTTTACAATAATATCAAAGTTATCATCGCTCCCGTACTTTTTTTTCAGGGCATTTCTGAAAACTTCTTCAAGTATCGCCATAAGCGTTACCCTGTCTATTTGTTTATCGTCCTTAAATTCCGAAAAAGATTCGATTAGTGCTAAGTTTTCCATATCAATTAAAATGTTATCATCACTTTTGCTTCCATAATATCTTTGTAGGGCAAGGTTGCCTCTTTTTGAACGGTAACTTTTCCCTTTCCAATAGGCTTGGGCTCGCGCGCAGACCATTTTAGGGTAAAGCTGTCTTCTGTTACGGCGGTTAATTCGCCTTCAATTTTTTCTCCGTCTTTGGTTTTAATCTTTAAATTTCTGCCTATATTTTTTTTGTACTGTCTAGGCAATGTCAATGGTTCTGAAACACCTGCGGACATTACTTCCAAAGAAAAATCATACTCCTCGCGGTCCAGATTGTGCTCTATGGCACGGCTAACCGCTATGCAATCTTCTACCGTAACGCCTTTATCGCCGTCCAGGATGACCCGTATTTGGTTGTCTTCAGAAATATTTAGGTCGATCAAAAACAGTGATTTGTTTTCTTCCAGCGCATTTTCCAGCAGTTCTGCTACTTTTTCACGCATCATTTTAAGCTATAAAAAGAGGGGACTTTAGTCCCCTCAGATAGTTTCGTATCAAATTCGGTGCAAATATACTACATTTTTTAATATTATAAAAACCAAGCGCAAACGATTTATTTTTGTACTTTAATGCTTCCAAAAACACACAAAACCGATCAATTTTATGAAACGTATCCTCGTCCCAACCGACTTTTCCGAGCAAGCTGAAAATGCTTTGAAAGTAGCTCTGAAATTCGCCGAAAGGCATAAAAGTGAAATATTCGTTCTCCATTCTATGGAAATGCCGTTGCATTTGGCCACTTCAAGTGATTCAGGGACGCTTCCGGAATCGCTGTATTTTATAAAATTGGCTGAAAAACGTTTTAGTGAAATGCGCGCAAAACCGTATCTGAAAGGAACTACGGTAAATGAAGCCATTGGCCACAACGAAATTTATGAGGATATTGAAGAAGCTTGCAAAAAAAACAAAATAGATTTAATTGTTATGGGCTCCAGTGGAGCCAGCGGCTTTAAGGAGATGTTTGTAGGAAGCAATACTGAGAAAGTAGTCAGAACTTCCAAAATACCGGTGCTGGTAATTAAAAACAATCATGAACAATTCAACGTTACGGATTTTGTATTCGCTACAGATTTTTCAGAAGAAGGCCGTGGGGCATTGGACAAGGCACAAAAATTTGCAAAAAAACTTGGGGCAAAAATGCATTTACTTTTTGTAAACACACCCGCAGATTTTAAAACTTCTGTGCAAGCGCAAAACATAATGGAAAACTTTGTAAGAGGTATGGGCGTTGAAAACTACACATTAAATATATATAATGATACTTCTGTAGAAAAAGGCATTCTCAACTTTGCAAAGCACATTAATGCACAACTTATAGGGATGGGCACCCACGGCCGCAAAGGAATATCACATTTCTTTAATGGCAGCATTAGTGAAGATATGGTAAACCACGCCAATATGCCAGTGATTACTTTCAAAATTTAAATGAAGTATTTGTTTCTCGCAACAGTGTTTCTTTTACTGAGCTGTAAGAAGCTTGGGGATGGAAATCAGCCTGCGACAGAGATTATCATTGATGAAAACCCAGTTGTTATAAATGAAGAACCGCCGCCGCCCGAAGGTGCCATTAGAGCTGATTTTATTGGAAATAAAGACTCTATTTATGCTTTTGTAAAAGAAATGGATACTTCAACCGAAAAAACTTTGATTGGTTTTGAAAATGAACTGCTGCCCGAACTAACTATACCCGAAAGCATCGGCGCTCACTTGCATCTTATAAAACTTAAGAATTTTCAAAACGACGTTTTATTGGTAAACGCAAAATTGAAGGATACAAATTTTAACGAATACTATGTTTTCGTCTGGAAAGACTCCCTTTGGAAACAACCCGTGAAACGCTTTAACATTCACAAAAGCAATATGACCGATACATTGGTCCCAATAAGGAACAATCCAGAAGACAGCACACTACTATTGCGTTACTATTCAGTTTTTGTTATGGATCGGAAAAGTGAGAAAAAATTCACTTGGAAGCTAATGAGTGAAAGTGTCCCGATTGAGGAATAATTTTATGCCCTTCTATCGATTAAATCGATAGGTTTTCTACTTAGGGGCGGAAAACGCAGTGATTCTATTTCTTCAGAAGAAGCAAATTCAATCTTTGGCGCAACACGAAGTTTTGCGCGGAAATGGTCCTTTATTTCCAATAATAAATCCTCAGAAATTTTTTCCGAAGCTATTTTAATCAAAATTTCATCGGTGCCAAGTTCGTTGTGGAAAATTTCAATCACATAGCTTTCTATTCCCGAAAAATCGTTCAGAATATTATACATCGCAGGCGGATACAAGGTTGTACCTTTATATTTAATCATCTGCTTTTTTCGGCCTACAACCGGCCCTAAACGCAGGGTATTTCTGCCACATTTGCAAGGTTCATTATAAGCTTGAACCATATCGCCCGTTTTAAAACGTAGCAAAGGCATGGCCTCTACACCCAAAGTTGTTATGGTCAACTCGCCCACTTCCCCTTCGGAAACCGGCAAATTATTGTCATCCAAAATTTCAGCGATTATGAGTTCTGGATGGTGGTGGCCACCGTTGTGAATTTCACATTCGTTGAAGGCCGTGCTCATTTCGGTGGAGGCATAGGTTGAAAAGAGTTCGATGTCCCAATCCTTTTTTATTTTTTTTGCCAAAATGTTCAGTGAAAAATCCTGTTCGCGGATGGGTTCGCCTATGCAGATTGCAGCTTTTACGCCCGTATTTTTTAAATCTATTTCGTGCTGTTGCGCATATTCAATTAACTTCAAAAGAAAAGACGGAACCGTAATTAAATAGGTTGGCTTAAACTTTAAAATAGAATCCCACTGCAATTCCGGAATGCCCGAACCCACGCGGATAATACCCGAGCCCAATTTACGAGCGCCCAAAAAATACGCCAACCCGGCCATAAAACGGCGGTCCATTGTCGTCATTAACTGTAAAGTATCTTGTTTCCCAATGCCACAACACGCAAAGGAAATCGCTTCATTATATGCCAAACGTTCCAAATCATTATCGGTTAGCGCAAAAGTTACTGGATCGCCCAATGTACCCGAAGTGGTTACATAATCGATGATTTCAGATTTTGGGACACAGATAAAATCGTCATTAAATTGTTGAAGGTGGTCTTTTGTTGTAACTGGAATTTTTTGAATATCTTCCAACGTTTTTATTTCTGAAATCCGAATGTTGCTCTCTTTGAAAAAGCGTTTATAGAAAGGAGAATTTTCATCCAAATATTGAAGAGTCTTTTTCAATTTTTCTTCTTGAAATGTTTTAATTTCTGCTGTTGAAGCTTTCTCTATCTCTGGAATCATTCTCCTAATTTTTTTAAATAATGTTCTATCTTTTCTTTATCCGGAACGGTTGTAATTTCTTTCGTCAAAGCCTTTTCAAAAGCAATTTTCGAGGCGGCATTATAATTTTTTTCAAAGTAATACTTTCCCGTTAAATAATAAGCTTTCCAATACTCAGGATTTTTTTGTTGCAATGCGGCAAGTTTTTCTGCTGAAATAGTTTCCTTATTTTCAATTGCCGCTTCCACTTCCCGCTCCAAAACTCGGTATTCTTCGTAATCTTTATATTCTTTTGAATGCACAAAAGGATCTTCGGAAATGTTTCCTTTTGAATTTGAAATGGTTTTAGTTGCCGGATTTCCTTGTCTATTTGCAAAAACTTCATCTAAATCATATTCTACAAATTCGCCCAACTGATACGGATTGGAAGAAACCCAAACCTTTCGGCTTTCGGGTTTAAAAACAATGCCGTGGTGCGCCAAAAGTTGGTTTAATGCTTTTTCATTGCCAAAACCAATTTCTTTGTCGTCCAATCCTTTTTTATTCCGAAGAATGGCAACTGCATCATTAACATTCAGTTTTTTGTCTTCTGAAATCAATTCTTCCATTCTTTCAAAACGGTACATCGAGTGGCTTTCTTCAATCCATTTCAAATTTCGTTCGTCGTTTTTATAAGCCTCACTTTGGAAGTGGTTGCTGCAAATAAGTTCATCGGTATTTTCAACTTCATAAACGCCGAAATTATCCGGCGCCACTTCAATAATCGCCGCTTTCTTATCTTTTGCGCTGCCCACAAAAATAGCTTCGGAAACAAAAACTTCACGCTTTTTTGCAATGGCAACGGCCTCTTCAATAGTTGAAGCGTATTGTAAAATCTCACGGGTTACGATTGAAATCGGCGTTTTTGCAACTAGAGGAATCTCAGATTTTCCTGCATTTATTGTGACTGTCAATCCTTGGTCGTTCATTCCCGAAACCACGCCCATCATTCCGCCCCAAGTGACTGACATAAATTTATGCCCTTCGGAAGGATTTACAAAAGCAATTATTTTTTCCTTCGCAAAATCGTCGCCTGCGTAAAAGTCGAAATTTCTCCCGATTAGCAATTCGCCATCTTCAGTTTTATCGCCCCAAACGGCGAAAGAAGAACAGCCTACAAGCATCAAATCCTGCATTGCGTGGCCAATATCGTGTGCGCCATGTAAATAAAGTAATCTTAAATACGGCTCGCCAATCTCACTAAAATTTGAGGATGAAAACTGCGAAAGCCCATAAATTTCGGCCTTGTATTCTTCGGGAATGTGTAGATATATTTTTCGGTTGTACCACGCCAAAAATTTCCGAAGCAAATATTGCTGTGTTTTTGAAGGCACCAAATCTTCCACTTTATTGAAAAAAATAGCTTCCTGTTTCTGCATTAATTCTTGGGTAAGACTTCCAGTGATTTTGCCAATTTGTAACGGGTTGCCTTCCACATAAAGTTCCCATTGGCCTTGTTTGTTTTTCAAAAGAAAATTGTCTCCCGCAACAAAAGTGGAATCGTTTATTTTTACTTTTTCGGGAATTTTAGCATCGTAACCACTAACATCTGGCCTATTGTGGATGGATTTGGAAACTCCACATGAATTCAGAAAAATCAATAAAAACGCAAGAGCGAATAATTTTTCCAAATATTTCATCTTAACTGGCTTGTTTTTTCAGCTTCGCTGCGCGATTATTGGTTTTTGAAAGTGTTTGATTTTCTTTATAATCAATCCATTTCTGCCCAAAGGATTTCCGCATAATGTTTTCAAAATGTCGCATTAGGAAAACGTTGTAAAGCATATTTCCCAAACGCACCAAATGTCTTGGAAATGCCCGAAGCGTCATCGAAAAACCACCGTCCAAATATTTTATGTAATGCCAATAACCGCTTGGCATATAAAGTGCATCGCCGTGTTTCATTGTAGCGTGAAGACCTTCCAAATATTGCAATGCAGGATATTTTTCAAAGTCTGGATTGTCCAAATCTATAGTTTCCAAATTGTGAACGGCAAATGGAATTTTATACAGGTACTTTGTTTGCTCGGGTGAAAAAAGTGTCACGCTTTTGGTGCCATGAAAGTGAAAATGTACCAAATCTGCCAAGTCCATATCGTAATGCGGCAGTACTTTGGAGCCTTCACCACCAAAGAATAGCACAGGAAGACGCTTGAAGAATTTTAGTCCAATATCTGGATATTCAAAATCTTTCAGCAGTTCTGGAAGCTTCACTTTTAGATCGTAAAAGAAAATACGCAGGTCAGTTGGTTGTGTTTTTATCAGTTCAATATAATCCGCCATTTTCATTTCTGTTGCTGGCTCGGCGGAATTCTGCTTGCCTTTGGTGGGCTCGTTGTTGTAAAGTGGCACGATTTGTTCCCCAGCATGTTGATGGATGTAATCCAAGTTCCATTTTTGGAAAGCTGCCCAATCTTCCGTCAACCCCTCAATTAGAACAGGTTTTTGTGGTTTGTAATAATTCTTAATGAAATCCTCTCTTGAAATATTTCGGACTCTTTCAATCGGTCTTGTTTTGATATGTCCCATCCCCGAAAAATATTAAGTAATTTCTTCCTTTTTTGTGGCTTTTAAAATTTTATCCAGCAAATATTCGCCCCCCAATATTTCTGAACATGTTACCACGCCACTAATGGTAACGCCCAAAATGCCGTGCATATTTAAACTTTGCCCTGTAAAATACAGATTTTTGATTTTGGTTCTAGGCGAAACGAATGACTTTAACGGATTGTTGGCATCTTTCACATAACCATACATGGAGCCTTTATTACACCCAATGTAATCTCGGTATGACAGCGGCGTGGAGGAATAAACGGCCTCTATACAATCCCGAAGATTTGGAAACTTTTTCTCCAATTCCTTAATGATTATTTCAGATTTGTATGCCTTGAATTCTTCATAAGTTTGTCCGCGGTCATTTTTTTGTGCTGCGGTGTTGAAAGTGTCAATCCACGGTTCCATTTCCTCAAAACGCATATACGTCATTACCGTAATATTATCGCCATATTGGGCCATGTCCTTTTTAATTCCCATAGAAATCATATAGGCCTCTGGCCAACTTTCCTCGGTATAATTGTGAACGTCCCAAATAGAACGGTAATCCTTAAAATGGTAGTAATTATGGTTAAGATATTTAAAACAATTTGGCTTCAACACCAAATAAAGACTGAACGCGGCAATGGTACTCTCTATATTTTCAATGCGGCTGGTATATGATTTTCTGAAATTATCGTGCCCAATCATTTCCAACGTCATTTTTGGATCAACATTTGAAATAAATATATCGCCGTAAATGGTTTTCCCGTTTGCCGTCTGGACGGCAGTAACTACCCCTTCCTCAGTTTCAAATTTTGTCACCTCGTGACGTTTATAGGCCTTTCCGCCCTTTTCTCTAAAACGGGCAAGCAAGGCTTTCGTTATTTGACTTCCGCCGTTAATACAGCGATATGAACTTTCAATGTATGAATTTACCGAAAGAGCGTGCATATAAAAGGGCGTTCGCTCCCCTTCTCCTGCATAAAGCAGATTGCTGCCACCCAAAACCGCGCGAAGCTTCTCATTTTCAGTTATGGAATCTATAAATTCCTTCGCTTTTACTTCAAATAGCGAAGTGTTTTCATAATATGGTTTTCCAAGTTTGAGACCGTAAAGTGGGAAAAAACTACAGGTATCCTGCATTTTTTGGCAATAAGCATCTATTGCGTTCTCTTCATCGGGAAATTCTTCGAGCAGTGTTTTTTTGAAATTTTCATAACCTTGTGCGTGGCGATATTCATTTGGGTCATTGTCAAAAGTTATTCTGTCAAAACCATCCTCGTCCATTTTTTTGAGGGTGATATCGTCCAAAATATCCAAATACTTAAAATATCTGTACAGATTTTGTCCTTCGGAAAGACCGCCAATGTAGTGCACGCCAGTGTCAAAGATGGTTTTGTCACGTACAAAGGTCTGAAGGTTTCCGCCAAACTGTTGGTTTTTTTCAAGCACACAAACACTATAGCCTTCCCGAGCAAGAATAATCGCCGAAACCAGCCCGCCCAGGCCACTGCCGATGATAACTACATCATATTTTTCCGTCATTTCGCTGTGTTTCCCGATGGCTTAAAGATACTAATATTCGTATTTCGATACACGTTTTGATAGCCTAAAGTAAGAATATTTTCAGTTTGTTCGGAAAAGTTTTCCTTTAGCAAAACTATTGTTTTCACGGAAAGTTTAGGTAGTTTCGAAATTACTTCGGAAGCTATTTTTTCTGAAGAAACAATTACGGTTTCAATGTTTGGATGCAATGTGTCCGAAAAAGAATCCGTAAAGTGTAACTTCCCATATTTTTGGGTGATATAACTGTTTTGAAGTATTGTTCGCATTTCGTTATCTTCAATAAAACTGAAAATTTTTCGGTCGGGACCATCCAGTGCCAAAAGAAAATCAAGTTGCCCCGAATCTTCCGAAATATGCGCAATGTTTCCACTTTTTTCTACTTGACGGATAATTTCAAAATATATTTCCGCATTTTCTTTTAAATCCTTTTTTACATTTCGGCAAAGTGCGTCACCTTTATAGCGGTATTCTTCCAAAACAATTTGATGAAAGTATTTTGGCCCTTCAATCGTTTCGCGAAGTTTTGCAAATTCACTTTTGAAATGCGCTCCTATTTGCTTTGCTTGCTGGGTGTGGTTTTTTCCAAAGGAATCGTCATCGGCCTTTATTCTGGGCAAAATTTCAACGGTTATGCTGCCGTCCTTTATAATAAAACTTCCCTTGGGATTCACTTCACTGTTTCCATGAATTAACACCGGAAGAATGTCTAAGTTAAATTCATTCGCCAAATAAAACGCCCCTTTGTGAAAACGTTTGATTTTGTTGCTCAAACTGCGTGTTCCTTCCGGAAAGGCCATTAACGAGTAGCCTTGGTCTATTTTTTTCTGAAGTGGCTTCAAACTATTTTCAATACCGCTGGAAACTGGATAAAAATCGGCACGTTGTACAGCCTTTCCAAAAACTGGGGAATTATAAACCCAATCATTCACCAAAAAACAAATTTTTGGATGCAACATACCAACTGCCAAAATATCAAGAAAAGAGGTGTGGTTTGCAATAATTACAGCTGGTTTTGAAAAGTCTTCATTCGTAGTGTTAATAACCTTTTTCTTTACAAAAGGATTGGTATAAAGCACAGATTTCATAAACCTCGAAATCACTTTGTGAAACCAGCTCATTTTTATTTTTTTGCTAATGGGAAACAGCGGCATCAATGTGATGCTGTAAATGGAAAGACAGATTCCACCCAAACCAAAATAGCCAAAAGAAAATAGAGAATGCACAAACATTCGCGACGTGATAGGGCGTTTTTTGGAGCTGCCGATGAAAAGCTTAAACAATAAAGGTTGCACGGTAAACGAAGTAAACATTGCTGAAAATATTCCAATTATTGAAACAATTGAAATGGAATACAGTGCAGGATGCTTTGCGAAAACCAAAACGCCAACGCCCAGAATGGTAGTCAAAACCGAAAGCATAATAGAGGTTTTGTGAGTAACCATTACTTTTTCGCCGGTGCGCAATTCCTTCAACAAACCTTTGGTCATAAAAATGCTGTAATCGATCCCCAGTCCGAAAATGAAGGTTGAAATAATTATATTGAAAATGTTGAATTGTATATGAAAAAGTCCCATAATTCCCAGCGTTAATAACCAGGTAAGAAATATGGGGGCGGCAGTAACCAAGGTTAGTGAAAAGCTTCGGAAGAAAAGAAAAAGTATTAAAAGTACGGCCAGCAAACAATACCCAATCAAGCTGTTGAAATCGTTTTTAAGATTGCCCAAAAAGGTCTCGTTCATTTCCTGTCGGTCAATCACGATGGTATTCGGGATTTTCTTAAAAGTATTTTTTATATCTGAAGCATTTCTATCCTCTAGTTTTATAAGCGTTGTAATCGTAGTGAAATCAGTCTCTGTTGTGATGTAATCTTCCAAAAGCACTGAAGGGATTTGCTGGTAATCCTCGGGTTTCAGTGTTTCAAAATTTTCATCCAACAAAGAGTAAAATCTATTGAAAGTGGTTGGTTTGAAGCCCAGCTCTTCCCCGCTTTCACTCAAATTGGTTTCCAGACTGTCCTTTCGGGTTTCACTCCAAAACTGTTTCCACACCGCTATATTTTTTCTTTGATCGCGTTGCGAATGTACCAGAGCGCCAATGGAACTAAAGCTGCTGATCTTCCCCTCTTCTTTTAGCAATGCCAAGCTTTCGTGGATGGAATCGTTCAATTGTAAAGTACCTTCCAAAGACTTTCCGTAGGTTGCGAGATAGACTGACTTTGAGGAAATATCGGTCAATTCATCCAAATGCTGCATCGAGGCCTTAATTTCAGCCGGTTCATAATTAAGTTTTGAAATGTCCTTATTAAATTCAACTTTCTGATATGTGAAAATGCTTACGATCAAAATCAATCCCAAACCAATCAACAACCATTTGTTTTTGTGAAATGGATAGTCTGCAACTTTATCCAAAATATTCACTTGTTGCTTTTGCGAAAGCGGATTTTTGTATACCAACGGAATGAAGAAAAGTGCAAAAACCGAAGCGCCCAAAACGCTTACGGCAGCAAAAATTCCCAAATCCTGCAAGGCTTGCGAATCTAAAAACAGCAAACACAAAAACGCCAAAGCAGTCGTTAAACTGCTCATTAAAATTGGTTCGGTTACGTCTTTGTAAAGACTTTCCAGCGTTTCATTATTGCGGATGTGCGTTAAAATGTGGAGTGAATAATCCAATGTCACGCCCAGTAAAACCGAGCCAATTCCAAGGGAAATAGCTGAAATTTCCTCGCGAATCAAATAAAGCAACGCCACGGCAAGCAACCCGCCAAAAATTGTTGGCACAAAGAGAATAATAGGCACATAAATTTTCCTGTAGAAAAATATAAAGACCAAAATGAGCAAAGACATTGCTATGCCCACGGTAAACTGGATGTCTTTTTTAATCTGTTGTGCATTTGCAACCGCAATCAATGCCGCGCCAAAATATTCACTTTTCACCTTTCCGGAATATTTCTGGTTCAATGTATTTTGAAGTGAATAAAGCTGCTTCGCAAACTTTGAATTTTCCGCAGTTTCACTACTTCCGAATTTTGGAGTGATAAAAAGCAGGATATTTTTTTCATCCTTGCTTACCAAAAACCCATCTTTTAAAACGAAGTCGTCCGTAACGCCAAGTTGCCGCAATTTTTTTAAAGCAATAAAGGAAAGTCCCAAAGGATCTTTTAAAATAATATCTTTTGAAACAATGCCGGAAGGTGAAATCAGCGTTCGGTAATTAGCCTCCGTTCGGGCAACAATACTGTCCTTTTCAAGTTTTTGGGATATGGTTTTGTAATCCTCCTTTTCCAGGAACAACGGCAGATTTTCATACACAAAATTCATTGTGCGCTGTAAATCGCCGTCGTTTACTTTTCCGCGTACATTTTTTATAAATTGCGTTGAATTTTTTTCGAGGCTATCTACAATTTCCGAAGCGTATTCTGTTAAATCTTCAATTTCAGAAGAATCGCTACGATGGATATTTACAATAATTTTATCGGTAAAATTGACCGTTTTCAGTACTTTTTGAAGGTCTTGATTTTCACTGTTTGTAGGAATCAATTTTGAAATATCCTCTTCAAAACGGATTTTGGAAACCAAAAACACCAACCCGAAAAGCACCAAAAGAAGCAGCAAAGCACTGCCAATCTTATTCTTTTGCAAAAATTGATACACTTTGAAAAACCACTTACCCATTATCGAAAATCTTTTTACGTTCAAACAACGTTAAGAATAGGTAGCTTGCAAATCCGCAAACTATTGCTGCGGTGACCGAAAGCACCAAACTACCGACAATATAGGATTTTAAATATTTTACCAACTCAATACTTGGATCAATTTCACTCACGGTAAGCACAAAACTTTCCCCCAAAAGCCAACTGCCCAATTTAAGACTGAAGTAAAGTATTAAAGGAATAAATGGCGGCAAGCTAACATTTGAAAATGCAAATGCGATTACTTTGTTCAAATTAAAAAGCAGCGCCAAAAAAATAACAACCACAGTATGAAAACCCCAAAGCGGGGAAAGCCCTATTAAAACTCCAAGTGCGATGGAAAATGCTTTTTTTTCGGCCGAATCATCACTGCCCAAAAGATCTTCCATTATAAACCGCGTGAATCCTTTTTTTTTTAATTTTCTAAAAAGATTCCGAGGCTTTATATATAGAAAGGTAACAAGTACAAACCACGTATTCAATATGCTGATGCGGGTGAAATCCTTAAAGGGCCGGAAGTGTGAAATCCGATCTTCCAACTCGTAGTGTATTTTTATCGGAATGTTTTTCACTTCAATCCCGCTCCACGCAGCTTTTACGATCGCTTCAATTTCAAATTCAAATTTTCTGGTATAAAATTTCAGTTTTTTCATCGCAAAAAGCGGGTACAATCTAAAGCCGGATTGTGTGTCTTGCAGGCGTGTTCCCGTTTCCACCCAAAACCAAAAATTGGAGAATTTGTTGCCAAAACTGCTTTTTTTCGGAACGCCGTGTTGGGTCATATTCCGTGCGCCAATGAACAGTACTTCTTTGTTTTCTTCGTTTTCCAGAGCTTCGATAAACGCAGGAATATCTTCAGGAAAATGTTGTCCGTCACTGTCAATAGTGATTGCGTAGCAATACCCCAAACTATCGGCGTGCTTAAACCCTTGGCGCAGCGCATTACCCTTTCCTTTGTTTTTTAAAAGGTTTATTTGCTGAATTTGGGGGAACTGTAATAATATTTCAGAAGTGGAATCTGTAGAACCATCATTCACCACAATTATATCTTTGGTATAAATCAAAACACCTTCAATGACCTGCTGCAAGGTTTTGTAATTATTGTAGGTGGGAATAATTACGCAACATTTCAGGGTTTTGAATTTTTCTGAAAGTAATTTTTGATCCATTTGGGAATTTTAATCTCAGCGAACCCTGCGACTTTGCGGTAAATTTGCACCGCAGAGTCACAGAGGACGCAAAGCAAATATAAGTTTTAGGATTAAAATAGAATTAAAGAATCCCTTTTGTTTAAGAAAAGGAAAAAATCAAAATCCAGCTTTTTCAGTTTCTGAAAAATTTTCAGATTTTAAAACAAAATCCTTAACCAATTCTTTCAACTCCGTGGAAGAAATAGTTTTGTAATTCTTTAAAATAAATTCTTTGTCTTCATCAATGTTTTTATGATACCCCAAAAATCGTGGCGAGTTTTCCTGCACACTCATTCGGATGTAACGGATTTCAATATTGGAACCATCAGCCTTGACGGCACTTTCAATCAAAGAAATTCCCTCTTTAAAAAATTCCTTTTTATCACTTCTTGCTTTAGCAAATTTTGCTTTCAATGTGGAAACAGCCCCTTTGTAAGCAAGTAAAACTGGCTTGTTTGAGGGATTTACTTTTGCAAGTTCGCCATCAAGTTGAGTAGTGATTTCAACATTTTGCACGGCTTTTGGATATTCTGAACGAATTTTTTTCAAATCCTGTGCATTTGAAATAAATGAAACAAAAAATATAATAAATAGATATTTCATTAGTCAATAACTTTAAAAGTAGCATTGAGTTTTAAGGCCACTGTATCGTCATATAACGTAGTATTTTTCACTTTCACCTCCCCGTTTTCCTGAGCAATATCAATGGCGAGTTGTAAATCAGGATTTTTCTCAGGATTGATAATTGCCATAAATTTGATGTTTGACGAAACTGTCAAAAACAAATTTTTTCCGGTTGCTTCCTCAGTCAATTCCTTTATGATCTGAATCATACAAACACCCGGCATCACTGGGTTTCCGGGAAAATGGCCTTTAAAAATAGCGTGGTCCTTGTTTAAATGGACTTTTGCCAAAATTCCTTCTGAAGTGTTTTCTGTGGCGGTAACTTTATATAATCCTTCGATGAGCATATTATTCTTTTTTAAATTTTTCCAAATCTATAGTTAGCTTGATATTGCTGTGCTTAATGGCGATTGTATCCGCAATTTTTCCGTCGGAAGTAGTAAAATTAATCTTCACTATCTCCTTTGTTTTTGAGGTGTTTACAATTTTTTGAAGTATTTCCGATTCTTCTCCAATAAAATAAAAATTGAATCTATCCTCCCGCTGCGCTTTATAAATTCGTTGATTCTCAGATTCATAAACTGCCAAAACCTTTGCCTTTTCATTCACAAGCAGCTTAAAATCATCTTTTAAAATGTTGACAATAAATTTTTTGTCCAAATCCTTTACAATAAAGTGTTTCGTAAAAGTATCGCCTTCAAACTGAAAATCAAACAGTTTGCTGCCAAATTCGGTTGTAAACACCACTCGATGGCTTTCGGGCCCTGTTTTTTTTATGATTAAAATTCCACCAAAATTTTTCTTGTAAACTTCAATTTTCGCCTTATAAACATAATCAATTTCAGGATTTGAAAAATATGGGTTTTCAACTACAGTTTTATTGAAGTGTACTTGCCGTAAACCTTCCGTAGTCTTTAATGAACACGAAACCAAAAGGAGACTTGCCAAAAAACTAATTGCTAAAAACCGAATCATTTATAGGACTATTTAATGTACGGTTACTGAATACGATGCGTGTAAAATCTTGCGACGGCTCTATCATTTTCACTTCATAAACTTGCGCATCATCTTTATTGAAAAGCAGTTCAAAGGAAGCGATGTAACCCGCAATTTTTTTATCCTTTGGAACAAAAACCGCTTTATTATATTTTGGAGATTTGATGAAAGTAACCGTAAAATCGGCATCGCTGAACATATTACCTTTTACGCTGTTTACAATCAATTGGTTCAGTTTTTTAAAGAGTTTACTGTTTCCAATATCCACTTTACTCTTGGTTCCTCCATCGTTGATTAGCAGTTGGTCTTCCTTAAAAATCACGCTGTATTGATACGGATTTGTGTATTCCCACTTCACTAGACCGGGTGCTTTAAAAACCATTTTTCCTGATGTTTTAACGTCATCCGATAAAAAATCGAGGTGTTTATATTGCACAAAATCGGTCTTGATGGTTTTAGTAGTTTTTGCCGAAACGATCACTTTTTCTTTGAAAGCTACAATCTCCGAAGCATTCATCGCGGTTTCCTGCGCCTGAATTGATCCGCCAATAACAATAAAAACTAATAGTAAAAGATAATTATGCATAAGCTTCAATTTCGAGCAAACGATCCACCGGAACCGACTGCAGTTTCTGCGGTTGCAAAGTTAACAATAACTGTTCCAATACGGCAACGGTTTTTGCACTGCTGTCGTGAAGCAAGATTATATCACCCTTTTTTAAATTTGAAGTAATACGCTTCACAATTCTTTTTTCAGAAAGGCTTGTCGTGTCAAAGCTGCGCTTACTCCAGCCGATAGACAGATGTCCCGTAGTTTTCAGAGCTTTTTTAATGTTCGGATTGGTTACGCCAAAAGGGGGGCGAAACAGTTTTAATTCCTTTCCGGTAATTTCCTTTAATATTGAATTGGTTCGTTTCAATTCAGCAGCGACATTTTCCGAAGAAAAAAACCCAAAGTTTTTGGAATGTGAATACGAATGATTGCCGATGGCGTGGCCTTCACTCAAAATTTGCCGAACCAAATCTGGTTGCTTTTCAGCTTTTTTTCCTATTAAAAAGAAAGTTGCTTTCGCATTATTTTCTTTCAGAAGTGATAAAACTTTTGGCGTGTATATTGGGTTCGGACCATCGTCAAAAGTGATTGAAATATGATTTTCTGAAGTTTTGAAATTGTGATTTAGCGATTGCAAATGATAGTTCCATTTAATCTGAAAAGACCCGATAGCTGTAATTAAAATCCAAATAAGTACAAATAAAATATAGAGCCAAGCCGGAACATCACCAAAAAAACCTGCAAGTAGTAATCCAAAAAAGACTACCAAAGCAAGTGCGTTTATGGTATAAAACCTCAACATTTTTTCAGCAAAACAAGACTGTGGTTTTGACCGCGGTATTGGTTGTAGCACAAAACCGTTTTAATATCAGAAGGATTGATTTTGTTGATTTTTACGATTTCGGGAATAGTCTGGGTTTTCAAGATTTTTGAAGCCAACCAAACCCCAAACGCAGAAACAGTGTTGTTTTCGCCCACCAAATGCTTGTAAAAAACCTGTTGGGTTTTGCTTAAAATCCCTTCGGAAAGTTGATTGTAAAAACCGTCAAAATCAACATCGCCGTTGTTTCCAAAAACTACGACATCTATTTCGGCAGCTTTCAAATTATTTTCTTTCAAAAAAGTTTCAATTGTTTCTGAAACCTTTTCTTTTTGAAGTGTATTAAAAGTTTCCACGGCAACCAATTCTGCATAGCAGCTTTCCTTTCTTTCGTTTGAAACTACGAAAAAGTTGGTTCCTTCACTAAAAACGGCACCTTCGGTTTTTGAATTTAGAACCTTAGAAATGGCAACCGCTTCAGGTTTTATATGATTTATTAAGCGATGTACTTTTGTGGTATGTTCGCCCAATTCTTCAACGCCACCAACTAAAACATGTTCGGCTTCATCGCTCTCAAGTTGCATTTTAGCATCGAGCAACGCAGATTCAAAAGATATCGCGGAATGCACATACGTAAAATTATAAGCTTTGCATTCCATTCCCAAAGCAATCTGTCCAGCAACCGTATTATGTGTACTTTGAATAAAAGAGGTTGGCGTTAAATATTGTTCGTTATTATCAATTATAGCACTCACAAATTTCTCGGAATCAATCATACAGCCCATTCCGGTGCCAGTGATTATGGCATCCACGGTTTCAATTCCCGCTTCTTCCATCGCGATTTTTGAAGCAACCACGCCCATTTTTATGCCTTTTGCCATTCTTCGGGCGGCAGCGGGCGGAATATATTGTTTATAATCTGGGTCTTGGGCAAAAATTACTGTGTCATTATAATCGGTGATTTCATCCAAAAAAATAGTATTGTCAAAGGTTTTTTGAGGTGAAATGGAAGCGATGCTATTTATGTAAACTTTCTTCATTACGCTTCTTTTGAAAATATTACTGCCGAACAATTCCCTCCAAAACCAAACGAATTTGAAAGTACCGTTTTCAATTCCTTTTTCTTTAATTCCGTTTGTGGAATTATTGAAAATTCCTTCATCGGGGTTTTAAAATTCAAGTTGGGAAAAATCACATTATTTTGAAGTGCCAAAACTGAATAAACAGCTTCAATTGCTCCAGCGGCTGCCAAAGTGTGACCCGTATATGCTTTTGTTGAACTGAATTCTGGCAGTTCTTCGCCAAAAATCCTAAGTATCGCGCGCCCTTCCGAAAGGTCGTTATTACCTGTGGCAGTCCCGTGAGCGTTGATATAATCTATTTCCGAAGGTTTTAATTCTGCAACTTTCAGTGCTTTTTCCATCGCTAAAGTCGCGCCATCGCCATTGTCCGAAGAGGCAGTTTGGTGAAAGGCATCGTTAGCATTTCCGTAGCCTTTTACGTAAGCTAGCACTTTTCTGTTTTCGGCTTTTACTATTTCATCACTTTCCAAAACTAGGAAAGCGGCGGCTTCACCTAAATTCAAACCTTTTCGATTTTCGTCGAAAGGAGTGTTGAAGGTATCGCTTAAAATCATCAAGGTTTTAAAACCGTTGATTGTAAATTTTGAAAGGCAGTCTGCGCCGCCTACTAAAACTCTGTCAAGCTTTCCTGATTTTATCAAACGGGCACCGAGCATAATTGCATTTGCAGCCGAAGAACAAGCGGTACTGATTGTTGTAACCAAGCTTTCTTCAATTTCCAATTGCTCTGCAATTTTTTGTGTGGAATCGCCCGCGTGGTGGCTTTCAATATATTTTTGAAACTTTTTTTCGGTAAGATATTCGTAATAACATTTTTCGGTCATATCCATTCCGCCCACGCTGGTTCCGGAAACGATGCCTGTTTTGAATTTTTTGATGTCAGTGATTCCTGCGCTGGCAATGGCTTCTTTTGCGGCAATTGCGCCGAGCATTGCGGTACGCGAATAATTATTATCTGGTGGAAGATCGAGTTGGGCAATCAATTCGCTATTGGTAAATTTTACTTCGCCCACCATAATTTCATCGCGCTGAATGGTTTCAACATTATCAACGCGGGTGATGCCTTTTCTTTCGTTTATGAGCGCATCATAGTTTTCTGCTACATTGTTGCCAATTGCAGAAATAATACCCATTCCGGTTATGGCTATGCCTTTGCTCATTTAAAAATAAGAGGTTTTTATAAGTTAAGTAGGCTTCGACTGCACTTCGACTGCGCTCAGTGTGACACATTCAGCCTGACATCCAAAATTACTTCGTGCGGTGCTCTTGAATATAATCTGCCATTACCTGTACAGATTCAAAAATCTTTTTTCCTTCTTTTGGGTCGCTCAAGCGGATGCCGTAATCTTTGTCCAACATCACGATAAGTTCCAGCGCATCAATGGAATCCAATCCCAATCCGTCGCCAAAAAGGGCGTCATCATCTGCAATGTCAGCCACTGAAACGTCTTCAAGGTTCAGTTGTTCAATGATTTTTGCTTTCAATTCTTCTTTTAATTCGCTCATAATTTGTTGTATAATCTATTTATTTCTTCGGTGTTATGTTCTATTTCGCCTTCGCTTCCAACTAAATAGAGAAAAGCCTCGTAGTTGTTTTCATCAAAATCTACCCAACCACAAAGTACTTTTTCTGCTTTTTTGTTTCGCAATAAACTGTTGGCGTACAGTTGTAAATGTTCCGCATTAAAGCGGTCAAAGATAAAAAAACTATTTTCAGAATACAGCCTGTGTTTGATACTTATCTCGCCCAAACAAATATTTGGCAATGTGTAAACAAAAACCGCCGGACTGGGGAAATATTCAGCATCATTTTCAATTGCTGCTTGGTGTTTTCTATCAGTATCCAAACTGGAAGCATTATTTGAAAAAACTAGGGCGATATTGTTTTCTTTTTCATTTAAATATTCACTTTTCAACAAAACATCTGCCGCCAAAAAAGCAAGTTTGCTGAGATTATCCATTTTGAAAAACTTGGAATAATCGGTTTTCAAAAACTTGTATGCATTCTTAATAAATGTTGAAAAATCTTCTGTCCCGAGAGCTATCGGAACATCCTTAAAAATTGCCTTTCCATTTACCGAAACGGTCTGGTTTTTTATATGGCAATAATTTTTTATGAAGAACTTTTCAGACAAAACATTATTTCTTTTCGCAGACCAACATTGTGTGATATTCACCTAACTGTATGTCTTCCTTAAGTTTTAAACCTGCTTTATCAATCAATCTTAAAAAAACACTGGCCGGATACATTTTACTATTTCCGTTTGCAAGCACTGTAAAATATAGTGAAGTTGCTTCCAAAATGAATTGCGAAGCGCGAAAGGCCTGTCTATCGGTAAAGGTTTCAACAATTATCAATTCGGCATCGTCATCCATAGATTCTGCGCAGGTGCTTAAAATCTTTACTATTTCATCTTCGGAAAAACAATCCAAAAACTGGCACATCCAGATGAGATCAGCACCATTAGGAATTTGAGGATTTTCGGAAAGCCAATCGATAGCGTGTCCAGAAATTCTTTCCTTAAAACCATTTTGCTCAGCGTTTGCCATTGCCATATTCAACTGTCCAGGCAGATCAACAATTTTCACGTTAACATCTTCATTGTACTTACAACATTTAATGGAAAACTTGCCTGTATTTCCACCAACGTCAAATAGCGTTTTTGGTTTTCTTTCAAATATCTTTTCCAAAGCCTCCCCAAAAATATCATCGGAATAATGATGATCAAAATCAAACCATGATTGCTGTTCAACAGGGTTTAGTTGGGAAAGGCCCTCATAAATTGTCTTCCATTGACCAAGTTCTTTCAACCCTTCGGGTTTGCCATTCTTGATGGAATCGTTTAAATGGAACAGCCCTTTGTAGCAAACATCGTTTGCGAAATTGAGATTTACTCCCGCAGTTGTATTGTAGTTTAAAAAATAGCCCACTTTTGTAAGCTCGTATTGGTTTGTTTCATTTTTGCTTACAATGTTTGAGGTTTCGGCAATTTCCAACAGTACCCCTACGCCATAGGGAGTGATGGAAAGGTCTTGGGAAATTTCTTCAACCGTGGGGCCGCCCTTTTCGCGCTGGTCAAAAATATTATCGAGTATTCCAAGTTTACGAAGTGACACCGAAGCCTGGAAAACAAAAGGTGCAAAGGCTATTCGGTGGGCTTCTTCCAAAGCTTCAACGGCATTCATTTTTTTAGTTGAATTTGACATTTTTGATTGGTTAATTGTTTACTTTTCTTAAAATCACCGCTGTGTTGCAACCTCCGAAACCAGAGGCGGTTTTCAAAAATACTTGCAATTTTTTCGATGTATTCTCTTTAATAATATTTATATTTTTTGAGACCCCAAGGTCGGAAAATCCTTTGGAAGAAAAAAGAATATTTTTCTCCATAAAATGCATTCCCACAATAGTTTCCAAAAGTCCCGAAGCACCTAGCGTATGGCCAAAATAGCCTTTCAAACTATTCAGTGGAACATTTTCCATTCCCAATCTGTTGAAGGCTATTGCTTCCATCTCGTCGTTAAAAGGCGTGGCGGTGCCGTGTGCGGAAATATAATCCACTTCATTAGCATTTATATTTGCTTCTTTCAATGCAGATTTTACACTTCTGAAAAGCCCTTCGCCCGTTCGCGACGGACCTGAAATATGGTTGGCGTCGTTGCAGGTTGCATCACCCAAAATTTCAACGGCTTCTTTTGAAAGATTTTTTTCTTCCGAAGTAACCAAAACGCTGGCCGAAACTTCACCGAGATTGATTCCCGTTCGGTTTTTATCATAAGGTTTGCAGGGCTCTGCCGATAAAGCTTGAAAAGAGTGAAAGCCCGAAAGGATAAATTTCGTAACCAAATCGCCACTGCTTATAAAGACATGGTCATATTTTTTTTCCGAAATGAAACGTTTTGCAACAGAAATAGCCAAAACGCCCGATACACAGGCATTTGAAAGTACAATCGTTTCATTTTTGAAACCGAAAAAGTTTTGGATTGTTTTTCCCAATTCGCTTAAATATGCGCGACTTTTCGGAAAACTGCTTTCTTTTTCAAGCACATCAATATTTCCTTTTGTGGTCGAAATGATAAGTCCAACTTTTTCATTTAAAGGAATATTAGCGGCATCAATGACCTTTTTCAATGAAAGAATCATCATCTGTTCCAGTTTCGTAAACTTTGAAATATCGCCAATTTCAGTGAATTTTTCTTTTACCTTTTCAGAAGAAGTCATTGAAGCGCAAAACGGTTCGGGCAAAAGGGAAGTATCATCAAATTTTTCAAGCCCGGAATTCCCTTTCGAAATATTTTCAACTACGGCTTCACTGTCAAAACCGAGATTGCTCAAAATATTGTTATGTGAAACGAAAGTTTTAGCCATTTTTTATAGTCCCATTTTCTTTTTCCAGTTAGCAAAAAACTCAGGTTTTGTAAGCGAAAGCTCGCCCTGCTCGTTCAAAAAAACCTGAATGGTTTCGCCCAAACAGACCAATCTTCCCTTTGGGTCGAAGATGCGATACTGAAAAATCATTTTGGCAGCTGGCGAATCTATAAACGTGGTTTTTATGGTTGCCACATCACCATAACGCAAAGGCAGCTTGTGTTCGCAAGATGATTTCACGATTGGGGAAGTATAGCCGTTCGCCTTTTGTTCCAAATACGAAATGCCGTGCTCACGCCCAAAAGCCTCGCGACCGTCTTCAAAATACTGGATATAATTGCCGTGCCATACAATTCCCAAGGGGTCTGTTTCGGTGAAACGCACCCGGATTTCTGATGTAAAACTTATTTCTTTTTTGTTGTCAGACGGCATTTTTTCTTCGGTTATAGATTATTGCTATTACTATTGTGGTGAGGAAGAACAACAATAATAACGAAATTTCGGGAAGGATTTTAACAAAACCCACATTTCTTAAAAATACGTCGTAAAACGCTTCCAAGCCCCAGTTCATCGGGGAAATTTTGGAAACAAACTGCATAAATTTCGGCATTACGAAAACGGGTACCCAAACGCCACCCAGCGCCGCCAAAATAACCACCGAAGTTGCGCCAAACGGCGCTGCCTGTTCCTGTGTTTTTGCTACGGTGCCAATCAGCAACCCCAATCCTATCGCGGCAAGCCCAGAAAAAAACGCAACTAAATATAGCATCGGCAACTTTCCGGAAACATCCACTCCCGGGAGGCCGATGGCGGGAAAAAGAAAAATACCCACGAGCAGCATAAGTGTAAATTGAACGAGACAGACCGCGAGATAAACGATTGTTTTTCCGCCCAGAACGGTAGCATAACTCACCGGAGTGGTGCGCAAACGGACAAAAGTGCCTTGGTTTTTTTCTTTTAAAAGGTTGATGGAAAGAGGAACAATAATGAAGAAAATAGCAAACAGCGTCCACGCCGGAACGTTGTGCTGTGCTGAGTTCGGAATAATTTCCTCATTGTTTTTTGTTGGAAGGATTTCCTTAAAGGCGATAAAGTTTTCGGTTTCGAAAATCGGTTCGGCATCGTCTTCGCCCAATTCCGTTTGAAACGCTTTGTAAATACTTTGCGTTTCAATTTTCGAAATCATTTTATCGATGCCGTTTTTCACGGAAGATTTAAAACTTACCTGCGTTGCGGGGTCAAAATACAAACGCACTTCCTTTTGCGGAATCGTTTCTTTTGCAACCGCCAAAGTATCTTCTTCCAACCCGAATTTGGACAGAATTCCTTCCACATTCTGATCCACTTTCTTTTGAAGCGATGCCGAAAGATTTTCGGGAATCACGATGGCGAGTTGATATTTTCCGGAGAATACGGCCTCCTTTGCTTCTTCTTCGGAAGATTTCTGAAGAATTTCAAACGAATTGGATTCGGAGAGATTTTCGATAATGTTTTTTGAAACTTCACCTTTGTCGTTGTCCACCAAAAGCACGGGAATTTTTATATCACTGATGGTTTTGAAGGTGCTGTCCTGCACTAAAGTAATCACAATTAAAAGCAATAAAGGCATTATAAAAAGAATCGCTATTCCACCCAAATCGCGAACTAGCAAAAGCATTTCCTTATATGTGGAAGCCCAAAGTTTATGCATGGTCACGAAGAGCTTTGCCGGTTTTTGCCAAAAATACTTCTTCAAGATTTTTGGCTTCGGGTTGGTTTTTTATCAATTCCGAGGGAACTCCTTTTACAATAATTTCACCGCGGTCAATAATGGCTACGTGGGTGCAGAAAAATTCGGCTTCGTTTAAATGGTGGGAGGTGTAAACAATGGTTGTTCCTTGTTTGTTCAGCAGTTTTAAATGGTCAATAATCACGTTTTTGGATTGCACGTCCACGCCTACGGTTGGTTCGTCAAGAAATAGAACTTTTGGTTGGTGAAGTATTCCAGCAATCAAATTTACGCGTCGCTTCATTCCACCGGAAAACGTATCGGTTTTTTTATTTGCGAATTTTGAAAGCCCCATTATTTCCAGATGTTCGTTAATGGAGTTTTTTAAAATTTCGCCTTTAATTCCGTACATACTTCCGAAGTATTCTAAATTCTCAAAAGCGGTAAGAGTCGGGTAAAGTGCGTATTCCTGCGGAACGATGCCAATCAACTGTTTCAATTGGTTTTTGTGTTCCTTAAAATTCAATCCATTTATTGTGAAAGTACCCGAAGTGGGTTTCAGCAAAGACGTGAGCATGGAAATAAGGGTGGTTTTTCCCGCGCCGTTTGGTCCGAGCAGGCCATAGATTTCGCCTTCTTCAACTTTCAAATCAAGGTTTTTTACCGAAAAATATTCGGCGCCTTTGTATTTTTTTGAAAGTTTGTTTATTTCAATCATTGTCCCCCTAAATCCCCCAAAGGGGGACTTTTATCTTTTTTTACTTTTACTATCTTTCTCCTATTAACAATTAACTCAATAATCATTAACTTCTTCACACCGCCTTTTTCAACTTCTTAAAAAACACCTTTTCCAAGTCGGCAAGATGGTCCAATTGATCTGCAACTTTATTATAACTGTCGGTTTGGGCGCTTCGGTTTTTGTAGATTCGAGATGCTTCCAAAGCAAAATCACGCCATAGATCGCCTATTTCGGTCATTTCTTTTGAAAGTTCGATTAACTTTTCATTGCCTAAAAGCTTACCGGCTTCCTGCAGAAATGCTGCGTAAATATAACGGAAGCCGCCCCCGCCAGTTCCTATTTCTTCCTGCATCCGCACTACTTGTCCTAAATAATGGTTTGCGGTTTTAACACCTTTTTTCTTCGGCCATTTTCTAATTAAACCAGCAATTTTATGAATTCCTTTTACGCCAACGTACGAAACTGGCGCAAGCATTGCTTTGCAAGTATCTTTAATACCTTTTACGATTGCTTTTTCCAATTCCAGCTTTTCGGGAAAAGAAATCGGGTAATACATATGCCCCTTTGGCGCAAAAGCACCTTTGGCAAAACGCACTTTTTCAAGCTCCTTCTCTGAAAGGGAAGTAACATCTTCCATCACCGGATCACTGATTAAATACCTATCGTCTTGTTTTCCGTAAACCACCATATTGTGGGCATTGAAATGGAAGCGGTATTCATCTGGAAAATACAACAAATTGTAAACGCCAACTTGCAAACCAACGGGATTATTCTTTGCAAGATTTTCATCCAAACGCGCTTTTGCATCTTTTGGATTGCTGAATTTTTCGCGCTTCATTTTAACGCCCGTACGTTTTGCAAATTTTTTAAAAATATGTCCAGGCAGTGCGCGATAAGTGATTACTGGCGCGTGGTTCACTTTCAGCAGTGGAATATAGCAAAACAATAAACCGCTGCCAATACCAAAAACCATTGGTTCGCTAACACTGAAACCGTTGTGTTTCATCAAATTTGAAACAACGCCGTTTTCGCAGTGTGCAGATTGGTGGTGGGTGAAGTTAATGATGGTTTCAGGTTTCAAGTTTCTGGTTTTTCTATTGATACTGTGGATACTTTTGATTCTATGGATTCTATGGAAATTTATAAACTTTTAAACTCATAAACTTATCGACCCATCGACTTCAATTCTTCAATTGAAATCTCGAAGACCTCAGCATATTTGTTCAAAGTTTTATCACTCAATTTTTTAAAAACCGAAGGTTTAAAATGTCTTTTCACTTTCCATTGCCAAAAACCAACGTAGCTCGCCAAAATGCCAACGTCCATTTTGTGGAGTTCCATATAATATTCTATTGGGCTGGTTTCGCCTTTTAATACACGGCTTTTTGCATCCTCAATACGTTCGTTAATTTCTTCGATAGCGTTTTTTAGCGCTACGGTTTTTGGTTCCCAGCCTGTGCTGTTTTCGGTGGTGTATTCGCCATTTTCATCAACGGCATAGCAGAGTTCGCGGAAATTTGCGGATTCCAGATTGCTTTTGTCTTGTGGCACTTCTTTTTTCTTCATAATCAGACTTCATGGATTAAAAAATTCATAGTAGAAGATACAATTAATTTTTCAGCGACGAATGTTTCAGCCTCAAGGCTGCACATGGTCATTTCGCCAGTGTCAAACCTTGAGATAAGTTTTGCTTTGGTGATAATTGTTTCTCCAACTTTCGGAAGTTCAAAAATCTCCACTTTTTTGATCGCACTTATATAACCAACTAACTTGTTTCCGGTTCCTTCCACATCGTCTTTTTCAAAAAAAGTTTGCCCAACAATACCTGAAGCAGCTTGAGCGGCATTTTCAATTAATCCAGTTTCAGAAAGTTTTGCATCTTTCAAAAAAACACAATCTTCTGAAATATGAAATTGTGTGGAAACTGAATTTTCGTCAATTTCCAATACTGAAGTAACCATCAGCATTGGATCGCGATGCGGCAGAAAGTTGGAAATATCGAGACTTGAAATATCCATTGCTTGCATAATTAATTGGCCAATACGGTTTTCATTTCGCTGGAAGCTATAACTTTTCCATCGCACTCGGTTTCAGCAGTCACCAAGGTAACACCCATAATATCGTACAAAATAATTACTGTAGTTTTCAATTCTTTACCGAGGGAAGGAAGTTCAAAAATCTCTGCTTTTTTTATGGCGCCAATATAACCAGTTGGCGCATCTTCCTTTTTCAGAAAAAATTGATAACCTGTATAAAGCGCAACCGTTTGGGCCATATGCTCAATCAATCCAGGTGCAGTAAATTTATTGTTTTGAGTGAAAATATTTTCTTCGGAAATAGTTAATCCCGCAACCACTTTTTTTTCTTCGAAATGAAGCAATTTGTCCACCATAACGAAAGGAAATTTCTGTGGAATCAATTTTCCGATGAAACCTTTGTCCGTTATTTTTTCGGTGAATTGATTCATTTAAACAACCGTTAAATAGGCGTACGAATATGCAAAACGTGCGCTTTCGGGTACTTGCAGAAATATTTTATCGCCCTTTTTAAGTTTTCCGGAATGTACCAATTCTTCAAGCATAAGATAGATGGAACCAGCGCCCACATTTCCAACTTTTTGAAGGTTCAAAAACCATTTTTCCCAAGGTAAATGTAGGCCTTGACGCTCAATTTCGTTATACAGATTTTCCTTGAAATAATAGGAAGAAATATGCGGCAGGTAGTAATCAATATCGTCTTCAGTGATGTTGTGCTTTGCCATGGCATCTTTCATGCTTTCCACCCCTTTTTGAAGGATGTTTTCACCCAACAATTTCACGTCCTGCTTCATCGCAAAAAGCGACATTTTTCCCCAAACATCTGCTGGATATTCGCTCCAAGGTTTTAGGCTGCCATCTTCAAGTTTGTCGCCACCGGCATACATACAGGTTTCCAGCTCAAAGGCGTAACTGTAACCTTCCATCCATTCAATTTTCAATGGTGATTCTCCCTTCGGTTCACTTTCTAAAAGCATTGCGCCAGCTCCGTCTGAAAGCATCCACCGCAAAAATTCTTTGTTGAATGCCAAAATTGGGTTTTCATCAATTTGTTGCAAATGTGCCACTTCATCCTCAAAAATATCAGACTTCATCCAAGAAGAAGTTCTTTCGGAACCTGTACAGACCGCATTGTTAACCTGTTCAGATTTTATGGCCATGTAGCCGTATTTCAAAGCATTCATTCCACTGCAGCAAGCGCCGGAAGGGGAGTTTACTTCAAGATTTCCGTTCTTTAAAAAACCGTGTACCATGGCGGCGTGGCTCGGCAAAATCTGGTCTGGGCTGGAGGTGCCGCAGGACAGCAATTCAATATCGTTTTTGTTGAAAGTTTCATCACACAAAGCCTCAACCGCTTCCGCAGCAAGTTGTGCGTTGTTATGGGTTACGTTTCCATCTTTGTCGATGGCGTAATAACGTGTTTTTATTTGGTTGTTCCAAAGGATGATGCGGCGCGCTTTTGAGGTCTTTCCATTGATAACCCCAAGCTTTTCCTCCATGGTCTCGTTGTCCACGGGCTCGTTAGGCAAAAACTTCGCAATCCTTGTAATGTAAACGTTCTTCATTAATCTTGCTTTAATGCAACTGATGAATAATAGGCTTTATCCCGCTGTATTTTATGGTACATTGGGATATAAGTGAGCAAAAATACAACAAATACTATTGGTGCTATGAGCCATATTGCAAATAACAAATAATATTTAAAATAAACGAGCCATTTCTTTCTTTCTTCGCCTTCTTTTTTGATTAAATGATTAGCCCATTTTGTAAAAACAACATTTCCGCGAATATCCGTAGCGATGAGAGAAGGATCTACTTTTACGGCACCAATATCCAAAAGATTTTGTTGCAATTTTGAATATTCGTTTTGCAATAGTGCATTTTTTATGGGAAGACCAAAACGCGAAGCCGCTTCAATATCATTATCTGAAACACCTGGTTTTGGGAAAATGCCCAACATTTTCGTTTTCTTTCCACCCATCAACCAATGAACGATTGTGATTACGCTTATATGATTCATGTTTCTATCCACCAAAGCGATATTCCCAACCAATTTCGAATTGTTCGCAACTAATAATTTCTTCACTTTTTCCTGCGCCATTATCCACATATTTCGGCTTGCGGAAACCGTGACAACAGGTGTATTTGCCAACAAAGTTTTTGCCTCTTCGGATTTTAAAAATGAATTGATGGGGATGGAAGGTGTTAAATACCAAGTTGTATATCCTAAAATCACCAAGTCGTATTTTTTCTGAAGAATTTCAGCCGGAATCGCTTCCAGCGGCGTGGGAATTTGAAGAAAAGTTTCCGGAAAAGCTCCGTAAAATTCCTCCTGTTTCCATGGAAAAGGGAATTTTTTCTTCGGAAGTATTTCGCAATAGGATATGTTTACTTTTTCATCTGAAATTGTTGAAGCAACATTTTTCAGAATATCGAAAAGCTGTCCGGTTTGGGAATAATAAATTATTAATACTTCTTTCATTTCTTAATCATCCGTTTCCCAAAAATCAAAATAATTGAACCATTGCAACGGATATTTTTTCAGCATCCACTCGACGCTTTCTGTGTATTTTTTTAATAAACCTTCGGCATCACGATTTTTCACTTCCGCTTGACGGGCATATAAATGATAATGTTTGTTGGTTTCCTTCATTACATAAACGAACAAAACTGGAACGTTTAGCCTACTGGCCAATAAAAATGGACCGGCGGGAAAGTTTGCCTCTTTTCCCATCAATGATTCGGTCAATACTTTTTGGCCCTTCATATATCTATCGCCTGTAAAACAGACCAATTCGCCATTGCTTAGCGCATTGTTTATTTCAAAAATATGCGACATATCGTCCTTTACCAAAATAAATTTCACATTGGAACGCATGGTTACTTTTTCCATATATTCCTTGATGTTTTTATGTTCGGCATCAGTAGTAACAAGGCTTATTTGTGAACGGGTGTCGATTTCTTCAAAAAAGAATTCAGCTATTTCAAAATTGCCAACGTGGGCACTGATCATAATGCCGCCTTGTTTTTTGTCGAGCAGATCGATTATATTCTCGACGCCATCACATTCATGGGTGAATCTATTTTTTAGGCCTGAGGAGATTGCGGCCTTGTCTATAATGGTCTTGCCGAATACATAATAACTTTTGTAAATGCTGAAAAAACTCTTAATTCGCGCGTATTTAAGCCTTTTACGAAAATAGTAATATATGGATCGTGTACTTTTTCCGGCGAAGAATACGTAATAAAGAGCAACAAAGTAAAGCAGGCCGTATGCAGCGCGAACACCTAATTTTCTGATAAAAAATATAAAGATTTTATACCCTAAAACGGTTCCTTTGCTTTTGCCTTCCCACTCGCCCGCCATAAATAATTATTGCAAATTTCAGCTGATTTTTGTTTCAATCAGATCGTAAAAATCTTGTAGTGTAATAACATTAATGAAATCCTCACCAGTCAATTTCACGCCAAAGTTGGCTTCAATGGCAACTACCAAATCTACAAAATCCAAGCTGTCCAATTCCAAAGTTTCCTTTAGATTTGCCCTTGGTTCAATGTCTTCGGTTTCTACCTCAAACTCATCTACCAAAAAGTAGTTTATCTTCTCAACTATAACTTCTTTATTCATTTTTAATGTTTGCATTTTTTAATTATCAATGCGGAATTGGTTCCCCCAAACCCGAAAGAATTGGACAAAAATACATCAATTTTTCTATTTAACGTTTTGTTAACAAGGTTTAATTTTGAAGCAGCTTCGTCTGGTGTTTCAAGATTTATGTTTGGCGCTATGAAAGAGTGTTCCATCATTAACATGGAATAAATTACCTCGCTTGCTCCTGCCATCCAACATTCGTGACCTGTCATGGATTTGGTAGAACTAACATAGGGACCGTTTTCACCAAAAACATCCGTAATTGCAAGTGCTTCATTTGCATCTCCAACGGGTGTTGAAGTTGCATGGGCATTTACATAATCAATTTCTGAAGCTTTAATATTTGCTTGCTCCAAAGCCATTTTCATAGCTCGTGCGGGACCATCAACATTTGGGGTTGAAATATGGTCGCCATTTGAAGAAAACCCATAGCCAATAATTTCACCTAGAATTGGCGCTCCGCGTTTTACGGCACTCTCATAGCTTTCAATAATTAAAGTAGCCGCACCACCACTGGGCACTAATCCGTCTCTATCCTTATCAAAAGGACGACAGGCCTTCGTTGGGTCCAATTGCGTTGAAAAAACCCCAAGACCGTCAAAACTGCCCATTGCGAGTTCATTTATTTCTTGCGCTCCTCCAGAAATAATACAATCCTGCAAACCATTTTTTATAAGAAAATAGGCCATTCCAATGGAATGTGAGCCACTGGCACAGGCGGCGCTTATTGTGAAATTAATTCCTCGCAACTTAAAAATTGTTGAAAGATTCATTGTCACCGAAGAGTTCATCGCTTTAAAAATAGCGCCCGAACCCACTAGGGTTGTATCCTTCTTTTCACGGATTTTATCTACAGATTCAATGACCGATTTTGCGGTGCTATCATTTCCGTAGAGTATTCCCACTTCATTTTCATCGAGAAATTGTTGGTCTATTTTAGCGTTTTTCAAAGCTTCAATAGTTGCGGCATAGGCGTAAGCGCCTTCTTCGCCTAGACTGACACGCTCCCTTCTGGAAAGTTGTTCTTTCAAATTGGGTTCTTCCACCCAGCCGGTTAAACAGGAACGATATCCAAAATCCTTTCGTTTTCCGTCACAAATAATTCCAGATTTTCCTTCATAAAGCGACTGCTTTACTTCCTGCAGGTTTTTGCCGATGCAGGAATAAATGCCCATTCCGGTTATAACTACTCTTCTCACTTCTCCTTCGTTTTATGAATAAATTCCGCCATTAATGTTAATCACTTCCCCCGTAATATAGGAAGATTTAGAAGAAGCCAAAAAGCTAACTACATGCGCTACTTCCTCAGCTTCGCCAAAGCGATTGGCGGGAATCATTTTTTTCAGTTCCTTTTCGTCAAGTTCGGCAGTCATATCGCTTTTTATAAATCCCGGAGCCACTGCGTTTACTGTAATGTTTCGTTTTGCAACTTCCTGTGCCAAAGCTTTTGTGGCTCCAATAACAGCTCCTTTTGCAGCGGAATAATTTACTTGTCCCGGCGTTCCCTTTAACCCGGAGACTGAAACCATATTGATAATGCGCCCATATTTATTGACCAATAATTTTTGGATCAAAGCATTGGTTACATTATAAAAACCGTTCAAACTGGTATTGATTACGCTGTGCCAATCGTCAGGTTTCATCCACATAAACATACCGTCTTTGGTAATTCCGGCATTGTTAATTATGATTTCAATGATAGCATCTTTATTGGCTTCGTGCCATACGTCAAATGCCTTATTAACGGATTCGGGATTGGCAACATCGAACTGGATTATTTCACCCTTGCCACCGAGTGCCTCAACCTCTTTCAAGGTTTGTTGGGCGGCTTCTTTGTTGCCGTTATAATTTATAAGAAGGTTATACTCCAAATCTTTCGCCAATTGAATACATACTGCACGGCCGATACCTCGGGAACCTCCTGTTACTAATGCGTATTTCTGTTTCGTTTTTTTCTCTTCCATAAAAATTTTCTCGCAAAGTCGAAAAGATGCGAAGTTTTCTTTTCTCTTTATTCTTTATTCTATTTTGAAGTATCCACAAAAGCTTCGGCATTCTGGTGCCATTTGCCTACAACTTGGCCTTTTTCATTTATAAAGCCCCATTGTTTATCTTTCTTTACACGAGCTATACCGTCAATAAACCCTTTATCAGAACCGCTTTGCAGGAATCCAAACATTCCTATTGAAATATCGTATTCCATTGGGATTACTAATTTTCCGGTTTTATCAACAAAACCCCATAGTTTTTTTTCTTTTACAGGAGCTAGGCCATTATCAGAAAATATTTCGGCATCTCTGAATTTTATATCGATAACTTTTTCACCTTTTTCATTAATAAAGCCCCATTCCTTCCCTAGATTTACAGGAGCAAGACCAGCATTAAATGCACGTACTTTATCATAAGCAGGCTGTATTACCCATTCGCCCTTTCCATTTATGAACCCCATTTTTTTGTTACTTCGGGCATAGGTTAATGGAGAATCATTTGTGAAATCCCAGATTTTATCCACTCCGCTGATTGGCGTAAATGTTCCATTAATCAAAACACCGAAACTTTCACCTTTTCTTGCCCAAATTCCGTTTTTACTGAAATCACCAATCTCGTTATAATCTGCGGGAACAAACTCTTCTCCCTTTTTGCTGAGCAAGCCCCAAGTTTCACCATTTTTAAATTTTGCGTAGCCATTGTTGAAACCTTTTATTTCATCATATTTTGGTTCTAAAATGGTTTTTCCATTAGTGTCCATCAAACCTATTTTTTCGCCGCTGCGGATAACTGCTACCCCACCGTCAAAATCATAAATCTTGTCAGTGGCAGGGGTATTTAAGGTTTCATTTTTAGCGTTAATGTATTTCCATTGATCGTTCTCCAATACCACCGCATACCCAGAATTGAAAGCCTTTACGCGATCATATTGTGGTTGGATAACCCATTCGCCAGAAGTATTGATAAAGCCCCATTTTTTATCTTTCATAGCGGCCGCGAGCTTTCCGGAAAAACTATCTGCTTTTTCAAATTGCGGCTGGATAACATATTCACCACTTTTGTTTATGTAGCCAAAAAGATCATTGTCGCGAACTAAAGCTAGTTCCTGAGCAGAAACTGCGGTTGTCCCCAAAATTAGAATAAGTGCAAAGGAAAAAATTGTTTTCATAATTATCTTGGTTTTAAGTTAGTGAGGAGAGACGAACAATTTACAAAATTATTCTGTTCTTATTTTACAGAATCCATCAAAAATTCTTTTACGCTGTTCACATATGGATACATTGCTACGTCTTCCTTAAAAACAGGGACAATTCCCCGGATTTCATTATACATTTTTTTGGTTTCGGAAGAAACGCTATCCTGAACTTTTAGATATTCAATAGCTTGAACAATGGTTATGAGTTCAATTGCTACTACTTCAAAGGCATTCTCAATCACTTTTTTGGTGATAAGTGCAGCATTTGTACCCATACTCACTATATCCTGATTGTCGTTATTGTTCGGGATACTGTGCACATACATTGGGTTGCTTAGCATTTGGCTTTCGGCTGTTGTGGATGTAGCAGTAAACTGTACGCCCTGCATTCCGAAATTCAATCCAAGTTTGCCCAAATTTACAAAGGGAGGCAGTATGTCGTTCAATTTTGAATTCAATAAATAGTTCAATTGACGTTCAGCAAGCATTGTCATTTTTGCAACCACTATTTTCAACTTGTCCATTTCCAAGGAAACATAATCGCCATGAAAATTTCCACCGTGATACACGTGCCGTTTTTCAACATCCACGATTGGGTTGTCGTTTGCTGAATTTACTTCTTCAATCAATATTTTTTCAACGGAATTGAGCGTGTCCAACACAGGGCCCAAAATTTGGGGCACACAACGCAGAGAGTAATACTCCTGCACTTTTTCAACAAACACCTCTTCGTTTTTTGAACCGTTGTACAAATGGTGCTCGCGCTTTCGGGTGAGATTGCTGTCTTTTAAATGGGTGCGCATCATTTCTGCAATTTCACGTTGACCCACATGCATCTTGGTTTCATTCAGTTCTAAGGAAAGGTGGTCATCATATGCTTTTACAATTTCATTAATAGCGGAAGATGCTTTAATCATCCACTGCATAATTTGTTTTGTGTAAAGCACGTTTACCACACCTATCCCTGTCATTACTGACGTTCCATTCATCAAGGCCAATCCTTCACGGAGTTCTACTTTTATGGGTTCAAGATTTTCGATTTTGAAAATTTCTTCAGTCTTTCTGCGTTCGCCTTTGTAGAAAACTTCGCCTTCCCCAATCAATACCAAAGCCAAATGTGCAAGCTGCACCAAATCGCCGCTGGCGCCAACACCGCCGTGTTCATATATAAGTGGAATAATGTCCTTGTTTAATAGTTCGCCCATCAACTTAATAACTGAAGGGTGAACACCACTGTTCCCTAAGCTGAGAGTATTCAATCGGGCAAGCATTGCAGCGCGAACGTATTCTGCTGGAATAGCATTCCCGGTACCCGAGGCATGGCTACGAATAAGATTGTACTGTAACTGGATGCGCTCATCGTCCTTTATTTTATATTGAGCCATCGGGCCGAAACCTGTGTTGACACCGTAAATAATTTTATTTTCAGAAAATTCTTTTAGAAAGTCAAAACTATTTTGAACTCTTTCTATTATATCTTTGTGAAGTTGGACACGCTCGTTTTTAAAAATGGTTTTATCAAAATCGGCTATTTCCAGTTTTCCTTGTAATGTTGGCATTTATAGTTGAATCAATTGATTTATTAACGTTTTGGTCTAAAATAATTTGGTAACTTTAGAATGCAAATTTAGAATTTTTTAACAATCTATATCTTAATAATATGAATGATATTGCTGTTGATGTGTTAATTATTGGCGCAGGGCCTTCAGGCTGCGTTGCTGCTTCCTACTTAAAAAACAACGGGGTAAGCTGCAAAGTTGTTGAAAAAAGCACGTTTCCCCGTTTCGTTATTGGCGAAAGTCTTTTGCCGCGCTGTATGGACCATTTTGAGGAAACAGGACTTTTGGATTGCTTGATGGAACGAAAGTACGAAATAAAGGCAGGCGCCCGTTTTTTAAAGAATGATGTAGTGTGTAATTTTGACTTCAGTAAAAAGCATACGCCCGGTTGGGATTATACCTGGCAGGTGCCCCGAGCCGATTTTGACCACACCCTTGTAAAGGAAGTTGTGAAAAAAGGAGTAGACGTATCATTCGGGCATGAAGTAACCAATGTAAAGTTTGACGCCACCGGCCATTCTACCACCACTGTAAAAGATGAAAATGGAAAAGAATATAATATAACCGCGAAATTTATTATTGACAGCAGTGGCTATGGAAGGGTTTTACCGCGGTTGTTGGATTTGGAAAAACCTTCTTCCCTTTCTCCAAACTCCGCTATCTATACACACGTAAAAGACACCAAACGCCCTGAGGGGATTGAAGGCACGCTCATTACTTTTGATGTGGTAAGGGATGATGTATGGCTGTGGTTTATACCCTTTGCAAACGGAAACACCAGTATTGGCTTTGTAGGGCCAACTGAATTCATTGAATCTTATGAAGGCACAAACAAGGGAAAACTGCGCGAAATGCTTAAAATTTCTGACTACTATTATGACAGGCTGAAAGACGAGGATTTTCTTTTTGAACCGCATATCATAAAAAACTATTCAAAAGCCGTAAAACAACTTTACGGAAAAGGTTATGCCCTTACAGGAAATAGTGCCGAATTTTTAGACCCAGTTTTTTCATCGGGCGTTACTTTTGCAACTGAATCTGGACTGAAAGCAGCTAAATTAATCACGAAGGAATTGAACGGCATAACCGTTAATTGGGAAGAAGATTACACAGGCTATATTATGAAGGGGGTTGACGTTTTTAGAACGTATGTTAATGAGTGGTACACTGGCAATCTTCAAAAAATATTTTTCCATCGTCCCGAAAACCCCATAATAAAAGAACAGATTTGCGCTGTACTTGCTGGTTATGTCTGGGATGACACCAATCCATTTGTAAAAAATCACAACCGTCTAGTAAAAACGGTGGCGAAGGTTATTGATATGGAGAATGAAATGGCAAACTAGTTATATTTAATGCCTCTGCGCAATTGCTTTGCGAAAAATTTAGCAAGATTCCAATAGCCATAAGCTATACGTTCGCCTTGGTGAAAATCAAAACCCTCAAGGGTTGCTTTATCTCCAGCATAGGTACATTCTACATCTACAATGCTGGCAGAAAATAAAATGTTTTCAATATTCCCGGTTTCATAAATTAAAATGGTTACTTCCAAATTTCCACTTTTTCTTATAAATCCATTATTATATCCCGGGTAGATTTCAGTTGTATGAATTTTCATAGTAAAAGGTAAATCCGGTCGATCTTTTATCACCTTCACTTCTTCTTTTTTAAAATATTCATTAAAGGCTTTTATGTATCGAGGTTCATATCTGAATACTCTGTCGCCAAACCATTCTTCCCTAAAAACACGTGCATTGCCCGGCTTTAGCTGTTCTTTTTCAAGCATTGTTTTTTGAAGATATGCTTCTTCACTTTCAAATTCTGTTACAGTCAAATCTGAATAATCAAAGACCAGATTGTATTCAGAAATATTCTCTAGTTTTTTAAAATCGCCGGAAATTACTGTAATATCCTGGGCCGAGACGATTAACGAGAAATTTATAAAGAATAAGAAATATGTAAATTTCATTTTTAGCTTTTTTCCTGCAAACCTAACTAAACTTATACTATAAAAATAAACAGCCATTTAATAATAAATGGCTGTTCTATATAAGCTTTTCAAAATAATACTGTTATTTAATATCTACTTTAATAAGCACATCCTCTTTGCTTTTTTTATAAACTTCCAAAACAAATTGGTTTTCATCGGTCTTTACAATTCTGTTATTGCTGAATTGATAAACTTCTAGATCTTCGGCAACATTTCTAGTGTCCAATATGGAACCTTTAGACATTTCACCCGTGTTATCGTTTATTTTATAAGAAGTTAGATACCCACCGTGCCCATCACTGTGTAAGGCCGGAATTTGGTCCAATTCCAGGTCTATGTTCTTTACATTGTCCAAGAATACTATATAATGGTTTCCATTGGTATTAAAATAAGAGTAAGACATGCCTCCCTGATACACTTTGCTGGTATCATAGACTTCGCCCATTTTAGGTTTACCGTACTGTCTTTTTGGAATTTTTTTCATCCATGCTAAGTTTCCGGAAGCATCTATTTTTGATACTAATATGTCGTTATTGTGATAGGTTACATAACTTCCTCTACGGGTATAGTGCACTACTAAGAATGTTTGTTCACCAATCAATAACAGACTACCATCGTCACTAATCACAAGATTTCGCAATTTCATGTGCTCAAATTCTGCTTTTCCATCTTCATCTTTTCGTTCGTTTCTTTTCTTGGTGCGGTTTTTAACATATTGATTTAGCACTTCCAAAGGAATTTCATAGAATTTTTCATCCACCAAATTTCCTTCTTTGGTAATCTTAAAAGTGTATAGCCCATCTGCATTGTGCAATTCATTGTTAAGGCCATTGGTATAGAAGCCAGAGCAAATCATATAACCCTCAAAAGACTCAAATAGAGAGGTTCCGTTTATAAACTTATCGCCCAGATTTATTTTAGTTTTTTCAATATCGGGAGAATCTTTTGAAAGCCTGAAGAGTTCCATATGGTAGTTTGCCTCTTCGTCCTTTCTTCTTTTCTTGTCTTTATTACTGTCGTCATGGAAAACTTTAGCCATCAAATAAGCATTTCCATCAGAATCAACGGCAAAATCCTCAACATCCATTCTTCGTTCAGTATAAGGCATAGTGTACTCATTTGCCCAAAGTTTGTTCAGCGACTTATCGAAAACTTCAGCTCCAATAATATCATAGCTTTCCTTATCATTTTTCTCCTCTGGTTTTCTTCTATATTGAACAAGAATTTTAGACTCATCCAGGGATTTTAAAAAGTCAAATTTATCCGTAACTCCAAATCCAAAGGCAAAAGGTGCCGACATTCCGGCTGTAGATGCAAACGTACCGGCGAGTCTTCCGTCAATATCAATCAACTTTACCGCATCGCCTTCAAAAGTGCCTGTTTCAAAGTTTATTTCTCTATAAAACAATTGTTCGTGTTGGGTTTTTTTTCCTGTCCAGGATGAATAGAAAAGGTAGTATTTATCCTGTAATTGCTCCATTCCCTCAACTTGATAATTATCTGGGAAATCCTCATATTCTGTGGCCGAAATTTGTTTGAGGGTAGCAACATCAAATTTTTGCAGGACAATACTATTTTTCCAAGGTTTTACACTCAAAATTTGATTGCCATCAGAGAAGTAATATTTTTTTGGAGCATCATAAACTTGATAGGGCTCACTAACAGTGTAACTGTAATCTGCTGAAAGTTCTTTTTGGGAATAACCAAAAAAAGACACAGCCAGTAATAATAAAAAGAGTAGGTTGTTTTTCATTGTCGATGTTTTTTTAGGTGGTAATGGCCGTAAACTTAACAAAATATTATCTTTTATAGACTGTGGGACAGTGACCAAGAGGCAACATTTTTAACCAACACCGAAAGCTTATTCTTACTCTTTTGAAATTCAGCAGTTTCAATTACATTTTTAAAATTTTTTTTTACTAAAGTTTTATAAATGCAAAAATGCCAAGGTTATTCAACATTGTGGGCGAAACTATGAGGACAAAAAAATTCAGATTAAATTTGGGTAAAAATAAAAAAGTCCCAATCTAAGAAAGATTGAGACTTTTGTTGGCCCACTAGGGCTCGAACCTAGACTCTTCTGGACCAAAACCAGACGTGTTGCCAGTTACACCATGGGCCAATTCCACAATGAGGTGGCAAATTTAATACAAAGTTTGTGTTGTGCAAACATTTTATTGCAAAAAAATGCGTTCCCTTTTTTCAAAGTCGTTATACGTTAAAAATATCACATCATATTATACGTTACCTCAATTACATACTTGGGGCTATGTATATTATTAGTAAATTCGTCCCATAATTTTTTTTAAGTGCTTATGGGTTCTTTCAGCTTTACAAAATGGAACAAGATCACAGGTTGGCTTGTCTTTGCTATTTCATTGACTACGTATTGGTTAACCGTTGAGCCTACAGCCAGTTTTTGGGATGCAGGTGAATATATTACAACTGCTAGTAATTTAGAGGTTGGACACCCCCCGGGAGCTCCGCTCTACCAATTGCTCGGTGCCTTTTTCTCAATTTTTGCTGCTGAGGCTTCACAAATAGCGCTTACCATAAACCTAATGTCCGTTTTTGCCAGTGCATTTACCATACTATTTATGTTTTGGTCGCTAACTATCTTGCTTACCAATTTGGTTTCTAAACATCAAGAAATCGAAAAAACTGGCTCAATAGCCATTCTTGGTAGTGCAGCTGTGGGATCATTAGCCTTTGCGTTCACGGATAGTTTTTGGTTTAATGCCGTAGAAGCTGAGGTATATGCAAGTGCGGCTTTCTTAATGTCGGTATTGTTTTACACCGCTTTGCGCTGGGAGCGGGAAATGCTTGATCCGCGTGGTAACCGTTGGGTTATTTTAATTGCTTTTATTATCGGACTTTCCTTTGGAGTTCATTTTATGGCATTGCTTACCATTCCGGCCATCGGATTTTTGTACTTTTTCAAGCATTATAAAACCGTTACGGTAAAAAACTTCATCATTGCAAATATTGTAACCGTAGCCATACTCTTATTCATCTTCAAGCTTTTATTGCCAATGACGATGAAATTTTTCAGTGCTTCGGAACTATTCTTTGTCAATAGCATTGGGCTTCCGTTTAACTCCGGAACCATTTTCGCCGCGGTTCTTTTTATAGTACTATTCATTTACGGACTTCGTTTGACTCGAAAAAAAGGATTTGTACAGCTAAACACCCTTTTATTATGCGTACTTTTTATATTTATTGGATTTTCAAGTTGGTTGATGTTGCCCATTCGCGCCAATGCGGGAACGGTAATTAACGAGAACAACCCCAACAACGCACGTGAGCTATTGGCCTATTACAATCGCGAACAGTACCCAGAAACCCATCTTTTTTATGGGCCTCTTTTCACTGAAACCTACGTTGGGCTTGATGAAGACAACCCTTATAAAGACGAAAAACCAAAATACGAAAAGGATGAAGCTACCGGAAAATACATCATCGTAAACAATTACAAAAATGCCGGTCAAAATACCGAGGATTCACAAAAGGCCTTTATGCCCCGTATGTGGAGTACAGAACACAATGCCAACTACATGGAATTTACGGGAGGATTGGATTTTTCGATAAAAAGTGAATATTTAAGCGAACCTAGACTAGTAGAAGAAGTCAATAAGTTTAAACAGGCTTACAACCAAGGTCTGGTTGACAAAAGCGATTATGACAAGTTCTTGAAAAATTTTGGACAATATATAGATATTCAAAAACCGTCCTTTTTTCAGAACATGAAATTTATGTTCGAGTTTCAGTTTGGCTATATGTACTGGCGTTATTTTATGTGGAATTTCACCGGTAGACAGGACGATGTGCAGGGCCAATATACAGACCTTCATGGCAATTGGATAAGTGGAATTAAATTTATTGACGAATTGCGCTTGGGCAATCAAGACAGCCTTACCAGTGACATGAAAGATAACAAAGCACGAAACACCTACTTTTTCCTTCCGCTCATTTTAGGAATTATTGGCTTGGTTTTTCATTTTAAAAATGACCAAAAGAGCTTTTGGGTATTGCTTGTGTTCTTTCTCTTCACAGGACTGGCACTTAAAGTTTATCTGAACGAAAGACCTTTTGAGCCACGGGAGCGTGATTATGCGCTTGTAGGAAGCTTCTATGTTTTTGCCATTTGGATAGGTTATGGCGTCTATGCCCTTTTTGACCTCGCAAAGGATTATTTAAAACCGAAAATAGCATTGCCTGTAGTACTTGCCATTACTACTTTGGCCGCACCAGTTTTGCTCGCCACCCAAAACTGGGACGACCACGACCGAAGTAACCGATATACCGCGCAGAGTATGGCCAAAATGTATTTGGACTCCTGCGATAAAAACGCGATTCTCTTTACCATTGGCGACAATGACACCTTTGCGCTTTGGTACGCACAAAACATTGAAGGCTATAGGCAAGATGTACGTATCGTTAACACTAGCCTGTTCCAGACAGATTGGTATATTGATGATATGAAGAAAAAGGCCTTTACCAGTGACCCTATCCCTTCACAACTATCGCATAACAAATACCGTTGGGGAACACGCGATTTTTTAATATATCAACAAACTACTCAGGACACTATTGACATTAAAACGTGGATGAATTTTGTGGCCAATGACAGCCCAGCAACCCAAATGGAACTTCCTAGTGGACAGCAAGTAAACACTTTTCCTTCAAAAATTATTCGAATACCTGTAGATAAAGAAGCTGTATTACGAAATGGTATAGTTGATGAAAAGGATGCCGATAAGATTGTTCCATATATAGACATTAATCTTAAGGGCGATATTATTTATAAAAACAGAATGATGATGCTGGACATTATCGCCAACAATAATTGGGAACGGCCTATTTATTTCAGTGGCGGAAGCTTTGGTGATGATGATTATTTGTGGATGAAAGATTATCTGCAGTTGGACGGAGTGGTTTATAAATTAGTTCCCATTAAAACCCCTTTAAACAAAAGAAGTCCTTTTGATATGGGCAGAATTGATACTGATAAAATGTATGATATTGTTATGTCTTGGGATTGGGGCAATAGCGGCAGCCCGGACATTTATCACGATACCGAGACCAGAAGAAACGGAATTACCTACCGAAGCAATCTTGCTCGGCTTGCAGAAGCACTTATTAACGAAGATAAGAACGAAAAAGCCGAAAAGGTGTTGGATCTTGCAATGGAGAAGATGCCAATAAATTATTTTGAATATTATTCCCTTTTGGAACCATTTGTTATTGGTTACTACGAGCTTGACAAACCCGAAAAAGCTCGCAAGGTTTATGAAGATGTTTCCAAAAAATATCAAGAAAATTTAATTTATTACAATAGTTTGAAATTTAATAGACAACGTGCCGTCGCCGAAGATATAATTAGCGATATGGAGCGTTACCGCGGCCTAGTACAACTGGTGGTTGTGTATGACGAAGAACAATATGGCAGAGCCGAAGCAAAGGAGTTTAACGACTATTTAAAGCTCTTCCGCCACTTTTACTCTCCAGATGAGGCTATGGACTTAGACAAAGACGTAGAAAAAGATTCCACCATTGAAATTCCACTGGATTCTTCGCTACTGGAAGAAATGGAACTGGAGCCAACCAATCAGGTTAACGAGGATGTGCCCGTAAATTAAAACATTTTGGAGTTCAATTTGGTAAAAATGCCCAGATTCATACAGCGGTTATACCCTGAGCGAATCTGGGCTTTTTCACGAAAAAAAAATGCTATATTTCTCACTTTTGATGATGGCCCCATTCCCGAAGTTACTCCGTGGGTGTTAGACGAATTGAAAAAAAATAATGCCAAAGCAACCTTTTTCTGTATAGGCGAAAATGCAAAAAAATATCCAGCGCTTTTTGAAAGAATTATTGCGGAAGGTCATGCGGTTGGCAACCATACTCACAACCATTTGAACGGTTGGAAAACCAATACCTCAACTTATATTGCAAATACGCTTTTAGCTGATAAGGTAATCAACTCAAAATTATTTAGACCACCCTACGGAAAAATCACTTCAAAACAAGCCAAAGCTCTTCAAGCAAAAGGTTATAAAATTGTGATGTGGGATATCATCAGCTATGATTATGACGCCAACACTTCCCCAGAAAAATGCCTTCAAAATGTGTTGAAAAATATAAAGCCCGGAAGCGTAGTTGTGTTTCACGATAGCCTAAAGGCAGAAAAAAACCTTCGGTATGTTTTGCCGAAGGTTTTGGAATATTTGAAGGAAAAGAATTTATCTCCCGTGGCGTTTGATTCTTGTTCTTAAAGTATTTTCTGTAGGCGGACAGAATAGAGGATACCATACTCTATTCATACTCTATTCATACTCTATTTAGGAGGCATCTATGGCTTATGGGAGATTCGTCACTGGTTGATATGAGGAAATTTTTATTTTAAATTAACATTCAGAGAAAATACTGTTATAGAAGTTGTTCCCGATCCTATTAATCTTTGTCCCCATATTTCTACATATTCATTAGGCGCTAGTTCAACAGTTCCCGAAATTGAATTACTCGAAATATCGGAAGTATTATTTACTCTCATCAATGTATTAGTTTCAACTAATGATGTTCCTGTAGCCCCATTTTTTTTGATGAAAAATGCATAGTAATCTCCAGTCCCACTATTACCCCTTACAGAAAGAGAAGCGTTGATTTGAAAAGTTCTGGTTTTTTTTCCAAGATAGGTCAACCGATTATTTTGCGGAGAAGAGACCCTAAACAAATTTACTGCAGTTGTTGTGTTTAAGTTTGGCGAAGTTCCCGAAAGATTGAACTCATTGCCATTTGTTACAGTCTGTACAAAGCCCGTGGTGATGGTGCCATTATAATATATATTCCCTGATGAAACATCATCAGATTCTCTCGGTATTCCTGGACAGTTCACCGTCCACGAATTTGTAAAACTATAACCAGGATAAGACCCTGTAGTATATTTTTTTATATATCCATTGGGAGCAGATGTTGTTCCAGAAAAAACCGTCCCTTGTAAAACCCCACTTCCAACAGTCGGGTTTGAACTCACGTCCAATGCTACATCTGAGCCATTGACAGAACTAAAACCACTTACTTTTTCAATCAATCCAAATGTACCCGTAAAGGTTTCAAAAGTGCCGTTGTTTGTGTCTAACCAAGCTTGATTGTTTAAAAGAAGATTCCCAATATTTGAATAAGTTATACCTGTAGTATTTCCAACGAATTGTACAATATTCCCGAAATAAAGTCCCACATTGGAAATTGAACCAACATTCGCAAAATTAGTTATGACCGTATTTTGAACCAATAAAGAAGAACCGCCTGTAATGGCAAAGGCACTTCCACCACCTGTTAAAGTGACATTTCGAATACTTCCGCCAGTTGTACCTTGAAAGATTGGCCCCGAAGTTTTCGTTAATATATCTTCGGTAGCATCCAACCCTGACACATAAGCATTGTTCAAATCTATTGGAAACGCAAGGGTGATCAATCCATTGATTTCGTATAAAGTATTGGTTTGGAGCAAATACTTGGAACCTCCTCCAGCAGCAAGTTCGGGAGCCAAGTCTGCAGCAGATTTTACAAGTTTATAATTATTTCTCTGATTTGATGCCGAATTGATTCGGACCCAAGCAGTAGTAGTCGTATCGTAATAAAAGAAAGATTTTAGGGTAGTATCATAAACCAATAAGCTATTTGCAGGCCCATCAACTGCGTTCCGTTGCACGGTTGTCATCCTTGGAACCAAAAAACCCTTTGAAGTAGAGGTAATATCAAGCATGGATGAGGCGGCGGGGTCTGTATTTCCGATACCCACTTGAGCCTCAGCGGTTAATGCAATAAAAAAAATAAATAGAAATAATAATCTTGTAATTATACAAGAGCTTTTATAGGATTTTTTCATAGCAGTTGGGGATAATGTAAAATTTTTCGGACAAATTAAAAGACTTAATCCGAATTTACAATCACTTTAACGATAAAATTTTAAAATTTTAACATTTATTGTAGGAAATTCAATAAACTAAAAGAAAGAGGGGGAAAAGAAGAAAATACTTACCAAAATACTCTCTTTTCCATATTTTTTTATGAAATAAAACAATGTACTGATAAATAAATGAGGAGTTTAGAGCGTCTAAACATATTCGTTCACAAGCCCAATAAGTGTATTGGCATCTTGTTCCCCGCTTTGGCGCCATTTCATTTCGCCATTTTTGTAGATCATTAGGGTGGGAAGGCCTTTAACCCTAAGAGCTTCGGCAAGCTCCCTATTTTTGTCAACGTCTATTTTGATAACACGTGCTTTATCGCCAAGTGCCGCGGCAACGTCTCTCAATACTGGGTGCATTTCTTTGCAGGCGTCGTCCCATTCTGCATAAAAGTCCAGCAAAACTGGAACTCGTGTTTCAATTAATTCTCCAAATTTTGACATTTGCCTTAATGTGTTAGTTGAACAATTGTATTACAAATATAACATTTCCCGAATATTATACGGTATTCTGTTTCTTTTTAAGTTGGATTACCGTAATCTCTGGCCAAATGCCCACCCTGCCCGGATAGCCCAAAAAACCAAAACCACGATTCACATTTATATACCTTCCAAATTCCTCATAAATTCCCGCCCAATTTTTATACCTGTACTTTATCGGGCTCCATTTTATGATTCCGGGTATCTCAATCCCAAACTGCATTCCGTGGGTGTGCCCGCTCAATGTTAAATGAAAATGTCTCGGATCACGTTTTATCTTTGATTGCCAGTGCGATGGGTCGTGACTCATCAAGATTTTAAAGTCATTGTCGGAAATGCCTTCAAGGGCTTTGTCCAAATCTCCAGCTTGTTTAAAACCATTTTCGCCCCAATTTTCAACGCCTACCAAAGCTATTTTTTGACCATCCCTTTCAAAATATCGGTTTTCATTCAGCAGCAAATTCCAGCCCATTTCTTTTTGAATGGATTTTAATTTCTGAAGGTTTTCAGCTTTTTCGGAAGCACTTTTCCAGGAAACATAATCACCATAATCATGATTTCCCAAAACAGAAAAAACACCTTGCGGTGCTTTTAAAGTTGAAAACAGTTGTTTCCAATCGTTCATTTCATCGGCAATATTATTTACCAAATCGCCGGTAAAAAGAATCGCGTCGCTTTGTTGCTTATTAATAAGTTCCACTGCATATTCAATTTTGTTTCGATTGTCAAAACTGCCGCTATGGATATCGCTTATTTGTGTAAGTGTAAAACCGTCAAATGCATCTGGCAGATCATCAAATTCCAAAGCATATTTCAACACCTTGTAATTGTACTTTCCCTGAATCATTCCGTAAAGCAGCGAGGCAAAGGGAATTGCCGCAATCCCCAAAGCAATGGTACTTACAAACTTTCTGCGGGAAGCCATAAATTGCGCCTCATCACTTCCGGCCACTTTCATAAATATTCCAACAAAAAATCGGGCTATGTCTTCTCCAAACATAAACACGATTATTATCAATTTTGGAACAAAGACAGCCAGAAAAATTCCGAAGAAATACATTTTTGGAGGTTCCATCATTTTTGCAGAACCCAAAAAGGAAAGTTCATAAATCAATCCTGCTAAAACAGCTAGCGAAATAAAAACATACAACCCGTGCAGCCACGGACTTTTTGCCACTGTTTTTAAGGCCTGAAAGGCATAAATATCAACAAGAATGTAAATGACAATAAATATGAACCAACGCATAGATAAAGAGAATTCTTAAAGATAGTGCGTTTCAAAAAACTGAGGCGTACCTTCACTTTATTTTAACGGTTTTAGTATCTTTTCAAAATATTTTTTTTGAAATGCGAAACACCCTATCCCTATTCATTTTTGTATGCTCTGCTTTCTGTTTTTCACAGCAAATTTCTTCTGAAAAACTGACTTCTTTTGTAAATCCATTTATCGGCACGGGTGGGCACGGCCACACCTATCCCGGCGCCACCATGCCTTTCGGGATGATGCAGTTAAGCCCCGACACGCGCTTGGAAGGCTGGGACGGCTGCAGCGGCTATCATTACAGTGATGAATATATTTACGGCTTTTCGCACACACACCTTAGCGGGACTGGCGTCAGCGATTATGGCGATGTGCTTTTAATGCCTACCAATGCTGCGAATTTTAATAATGGCGCCAGTGGAAATTCTGGCTATCGCGCACACTTTTCACACGAAAATGAAACCGCTTCCCCCGGCTATTACAAAGTGTTTTTGGACGATACAAATATTGAAGTAGAACTCACGGTTTCCAAACGCAGCGGTATTCATCACTATACTTTTCCGAAGGGTTCAAAACAGATTTTAATCCTCGATATCGAGCATCGCGATATGGTTTTAAGCTCTGAAATAAAGGCTCTTTCAAAAACCGAAATTTCTGGGCACCGCCATTCCGAGGCTTGGGCAAAGGACCAGCGACTTTTTTTCAACATTGAATTTTCCCGGCCTTATAAGAATGTAGAATATTATTCCCGCTTCGTGGGCAATTGGGACAATCCCACAAAAGTTGCTTTTGAGTTCGAAGCTTCCAAAGGAAATGAACTCTTTGTAAAAGTTGGTATTTCAGCCGTTGACGAAGCCGGTGCCAAGAAAAATCTGGAAGCTGAAATTGGTAACAAAACATTTCAGCAAATAAAAGAAGAAGCCGAAGCTGCTTGGGAAAAACAGCTGGGCAAAATCGAAATCGAAACCCAAAACGAAAATCAAAGAACCATTTTTTACACATCGCTTTATCACACGATGCTTGCGCCAAACCTCTATCAAGACGTTGACGGCCGTTACCGCGGAATGGATTTGGAAATTCACCAAAGCAACGATTTTGAAAACTATACTGTTTTTTCACTTTGGGACACCTATCGTGCCGCGCATCCGCTGTACACAATTATTGAAAAAGAACGCACCAACCACTTTATAAATTCGCTTTTGGCAAAACACGACGAAGGCGGAATCCTCCCCATTTGGCCTTTGGCGGCCAATTACACGGGCTGTATGATTGGCTATCATTCCGTGCCCGTAATTGCCGATGCTTATTTAAAAGGTATTCGCGGATATAATGCCGAAAAAGCTTTTGAAGCTATGAAACACAGCACGTTGCAGGATAAATTGGGTTTGAAAAGCTATAAGGAATTCGGTTTTATTCCTGTGGAAGAAGAGAGTGAATCGGTTTCTAAAACGCTCGAATATGCCTACGATGATTGGACGGTTGCCCAAATGGCAAAAGCGATGGGAAATATGGAAGATTACCAAATTTATTCGGAAAGAGCGCAATATTACAAAAACGTTTTTGACCCCGAAACCAAGTTTATGCGCGGCCGCTTCCGCAATACGTGGTTTGCACCATTTGACCCGTATGAGGTGAACTTTAATTACACTGAAGCCAATTCGTGGCAATATAGTTTTTATGCCCCGCAGGACATTTCAGGACTTATAATTTTAATGGGCGGAAAAGACGACTTTGAAAACCAACTCGACAAACTTTTCACCGCAAAAAATGAAACTTCGGGTCGCGAACAAGCTGATATTACAGGCTTGATTGGGCAATACGCACACGGAAACGAGCCAAGCCACCATATGGCCTATCTCTATAATTTCGTAAATAAGCCTGCAAAAACGCAGGAAAAAGTACATCAAATTTTAAATGAATTGTACCAAAACGCCCCTGATGGAATTTCCGGAAATGAGGACTGTGGACAGATGAGCGCATGGTACATTTTCAGTGCGATGGGCTTTTATCCCGTAACGCCAGCGAACAATCAATATATTATTGGGACGCCTTTGTTTGAAAAGGCAATTATCAATTTGGAGGACGGAAAAAAGTTTGAGATTTCTGCTGAAAACCTTTCCGATGAAAACAAATATATTTCCTCAGCAAAACTGAACGGAAAATCCTTAAACAGAAGTTTTATCTTTCATTCCGAAATTATGGATGGCGGAAAACTGGTTTTTAAAATGACTGACAAACCTTCTAAATGGGCCACAAAGGATGATGAGATTCCAATAACTGAAATTACCGAAAACTTAATCGTCCTCCCTCCATTTATTGTAAAAGGAGAAGTGGCCTTTAAAAATGAAACGCAGATTTCGCTGGGCGTTTCATCACCAAAAACAGATATTTATTATTCACTGAACGATTCAGAATTTAAAAAATACACACAACCCTTTACCATTTCCGAAGAAACTGTTTTAAAAATTTATGCGGAGAAGCTTCCGTTGAAGCCTTCTGCCAGAAACCTTGGCAAACGGAGCACTTTACTTAAAACCCATTTTTACAAAATAGACACCAACCTGAGCATAACTTTGGAAACCGAATATGCCAACCAATACAACGGCGGCGGAAAAAATGCATTAATTGACGGCATTCACGGAGCAAATGATTTTAGAACTGGTACGTGGCAAGGCTACCACGATACAGATTTAAAAGCCACTGTGGATTTAGGTTCTGAAAAAGAAGTAAAAACTGTTGCGGTAAGTTTTTTACGGGACCAACGCAGTTGGATTTTTTACCCCACCGAGGTTGTCTGCTTAGTTTCAGAAAACGGAAAAGATTTTACAGAATTGCCAATTCAAAAAATAGATGCCACACACCCTTCCGAAGAAGTTGAAATAAAAACAATTTCATTTGAAATAGAAAAAAATGTTCAATTCGTAAAAATCATTGCAAAAAACTTCGGCGATTTACCAAAAGGGCATTTGGGTTACGGCGGAAAGGCTTGGCTTTTTGTGGATGAGATAGAAATTAAATGAAACAGGACTAAAGGGAAACACCTATCATGACCACTTAAATTTTAAAAATAAAGTCCTCAACCTGAAACCTGAAACCTGAAACCTGAAACCTGAAACCTGAAACCTGAAACCAAAATTATATGAAACGCAGAAAATTTATACAAAACGCCTCACTTTCCACTTTGGGAATTGCCGTAGGCTCATCGGTTTTCGCTTCGGAAATAAAAGCTTCAGTTTTGGAAGAAAATAAAACTCCAAATGAAGCTTCCGGTTTTCCAATGGTAATTGCCACTTGGAACGTAAAAGACAGCACTGCTGAAGCCTGGCGTGTATTGCAGGAAGGAAAATCTGCCCTCGACGCCGTGGAAAAAGGCTGTATGGTTGAAGAAGCCAATGCCGAAGGCCAATCAGTGGGCATTGGTGGCTTGCCAGATCGGGACGGCAATGTTACGCTGGATGCCTGTATTATGAATAAGGACGGTGATTATGGCGCCGTGGTTTACCTTCAGCATATTATGCACCCAATTTCAGTTGCACGTAAAGTGATGGAAGATACGCCGCACGTTATTTTGGCCGGAAAGGGCGCGGAAAAATTTGCGATTTCCGAAGGATTTGAAAAAACAAATCTGCTAACTGAAGCTTCTAAAAAAGCTTGGGAGGAATGGAAAAAGACTTCGCAATATAAACCCATTATAAATATTGAAAACCACGATACCATCGGCATGCTCGCCATTGACAAAAACGGCGATATTTCGGGCGGTTGTACCACTAGCGGTTTGGCTTACAAAATGGCCGGACGCGTGGGAGATTCGCCAATAATTGGTTCGGGCCTTTTTATCGACAATGAAATTGGCGGCGCAACCGCAACGGGTTTGGGCGAGGAAGTTTTGAAAACCGTAGGCAGTTTTTTAATAGTAGAATTAATGCGCCAAGGCAAAACACCGCAACAGGCTTGCGAGGAAGCGATAGGAAGAATTATTAAAAAGAGTCCGAACTATAAGGATTTTCAAGTGGGTTATATTGCCGTGAACAAAAAGGGTGAAACGGGCTATTATTCCATTCACGATGGGTTTTGGGTAACAAAATATCAAAACGATAAAAACGAAAATTTTTCCTCGGATTTTTATGATAAAAAGTAATTATATAGAGAACCAATCATGACCCCAAAAAAAACCTTCCGCTCCGCGTTTATTACCGTTACCGTACTTTTTTTCCTTTGGGGGTTTATCACCGTTTTGGTTGATAGCCTCATTCCAAGATTAAAAGACGTTTTTGAACTCAGTTATTTTCAGGCGGGACTGGTGCAATTTGCTTTCTTTTTGGCTTATTTAGTAATTTCAGTTCCCGCGGGAGCATTGCTTTCGCGAATTGGGTATAAAAAAGGGATAATAGTGGGCTTGGTCACTATGGCTGTGGGTTGCTTGCTCTTTTATCCAGCCGCTTCCGAAAGGGTATTTTGGATATTTTTGATTGCATATTTTACACTCGCAGGCGGAATAACCGTGCTGCAAGTGGCAGCCAATCCTTATGTTTCGGTCTTGGGAAGTGAAGGCGGCGCTTCCAGCCGATTGAATCTTTCACAAGCCTTCAATTCATTGGGAACGGCAATCGCACCCTTGATCGGCGCGTCATTTTTGTTGAGTGATACAATTAAATCCTCAGAAGAAATTTCGGTTTTGACAGATGTTGACAGAAGTTCCTATTACATTTCCGAAGCTTCCGCAGTACAAACGCCCTTCCTTTTCATTGCTGTATTTATAGGGCTTTTGGCTTTAATGTTCGTTTTTATAAAACTTCCGAAGATTTTGGAAAAAAGCCCCGTGGGCGGTTACGGAAAACTGCTGAAAAACAAAATCGTTATGCTCGGGGCGCTCGGCATTTTTCTATACGTAGGTGCCGAAGTTGCCATTGGCAGCTATTTGGTGAATTATTTTATGAGCATGAATATTTCAGAAATAATCCTTCAAAATGAAACGATGAAATACCTTGCCGAAAATCTTTTAAATACCGATTTAGGAAAAATTGACAATAAAGCCATTGTGGGTGCTTTTGTGGTTTTCTATTGGAGCGGCGCGATGGTGGGAAGATTTGTGGGCGCTTACCTTACCCGAATAATGAAACCCACAAAAGTCCTTTCTATTTTTGCGGGATTGGCTGTTCTCATGTTGCTTATCTCCATGCACACCTATGGCTTGGTATCCATGTGGTCTATTTTGGCGGTTGGGCTGTTCAATTCAATAATGTTCCCGACCATTTTTGCTTTAACGATTGACGGGTTGGGTGATTTAAAACCACAAGCCTCGGGATTGCTTTGTATGGCAATTGTTGGCGGAGCTGTAATTCCGCCTGCATACGGATTTTTAACAGATAACATTGGGTTTAAGTTTGCGCTATTTTTAATAATTGCTTGTTATGGGTATATTTTATTTTTTGGTTTTTTGAAAGGCAAAAAGAAAGCTATAATTTTATAATTTACAAGTTGTTATCTTTTATGGGATTAAAAATGTATTTTAGAAAAAGTTTAGCAAACAAATTTGAAAACCTCACTTTCAGTTTTAGCATTTATAATTGGTTTTGCCTGCATTTCCCAAAATGAGCGGCAAGTTAATTCTGCGGTTATTGATTCCATTTTAAAAGCTACTGCAAAAATTCCTACGGCAGATGAAAAAGTAACTTATTTGAGCAGGGCGACAAGCAAATTGCGTTACGGAGGGGGTAGTTTAGCCTTGATTAAAAAATCTGAGGAAATTTCAAAAAAAGCAAACGTCCCTAAGTTGCTTGCTACTACATACTATTACTACTCTAACTATTACTATTACAATACAAACTTAGACTCTTCGCTCTTTTACATTAAAAAGTCAAAAGACTTTATAAGTGATGAGGAATTACCATTTTTAAGATCTTCCATTTTAAATACTGAAGGAGGTGTTTACGTACTAAAAGGAGATATGCCCAAAGCACTTTCACTTACCTTAAAATCACAGGAATTTCTTGATAAAGTGGATACTACAAGTTTGGTAGGTGACGAAAAAATAATCTACAAAAAAGAACGCCTGGCCCTAGACAATAGCATTGCTAATTTTTATAACCAAATGGAGGAATATGAAAAAGCAACCTATTATTACGACAAGGGTTACAGAGCAGCATTGCGCGACAGCTCTTTTATTGCCGCAGGCGTTTTTATGACAAACAAAGGAGATCTGTACTTAAATACCGAAAAATATGAAAAGGCGTTAGAGGCTTTTCTTGAAGGTAAGAAATTAAAGGAAAAAGGCAAATCACCGCCATTATTGCTTGTAAATTCAGATTTGAATATTGGTATAGCCTATACAAATCTAAATAATTTTGAGGAAGGCTTACCATACCTAAACACCGTAATTTCATTTTACGAAAGTAGCAACATAAGCGGAAAGCTTGCCGAATCCCTAGCCTATAGAGGCGATCATTTTTTGAAGCAGGAAAAATACAATCTGGCGATTGCAGACTGCGAAAAAGCAAAAGAAATTACTTCTTCAACAGAAAATCTCCAGGTTTTTTCAAAAGCGTGTGAATGTTTGTATAGCGCATATAAGGCAACAGACAATTATAAAGAAGCTATTGCAAATTATGAGTTGTATGTGGATGCAAGGGAAACTATTTTTAACGAAAAAAACATAAAGAAGCAGACCCAACAGGAAATGGAGTTTGAGTTCAATAAAACCTCAGCGCTAAAGAACGCAGAGATTATTGCTCGCGAAAAAGAGAGCAGGTTGTATTCTATCCTTTCAATTATCGGCTTTTTGTTTGCTGCATTTTTAGGGTTTTTCTTTTATAAAAACAGAAAGAAGAATTTGTCCCTTGCCAAACAGAAGAAACTACTGGAAGCAACCATAGATGAGAAAAATGTACTTTTAAAGGAAACACACCATCGTGTTAAAAACAGCTTTCAAATAGTTTCGTCATTGCTCTATCTGCAATCTGAAAATATGGTTGGTAAAGAAGCCCAGATTGCCCTTCGCGAAGCACAGAACAGGGTTCGATCCATGGTTTTGATACATCAAAGGCTTTACAACAAAGACCAATTAGTGGGCATTGACAGCAAGGAATATTTGGAGGCCCTGACTAAAGACATTTTTGAAACACACCAATTCAAAAAAGAAAAATTACCGTATGTGCTAAATATTGAACCCATAGTGCTTAGTATTGAAACCATAACTCCCATCGGGCTTATTCTGAACGAATTGATAATAAACGTCCTAAAACATGCTTTTGAGGATATTACTTCGGAAAGTTTGCTTTCTATTGATTTTGAAAAGAAAGATGACACCCTGGTTTTAAAAGTTATCGATAACGGGAAAGGGTTTAATGGTGAAATAAAGGAAACTTCCTTTGGAATAAAACTGATGAACACGCTTGCGAAAAAATTAAGGGCCACCTTGAATTACAAGTCTTCAGAAAATAACGGAACCGAAGTGGTTTTAAACATCAAAAAGTTTGAAATACTTTAGTATCTTTAAGAAAAAACCTTGTGGGCCAATTGAAAATCTACATAGTAGAAGACGATCCATTAATTTCCTTTACCATAGAAACCGCTTTAAAAAAGCACGGTTATGGAATTTGTGGCAATGCTGACAATTTTGAGGAAGCTTTGAGTGAAATAATTCAAAAGAGTCCAGATCTAGTACTGGTTGACATTCAACTGGACGGTGAAAAAGATGGTGTTAATCTCGCGGAAAAATTGGACAGCCTTGAAATTCCGTACCTATACCTAACCTCACAAACTGATCCACATACCATAAAAAGAGTTAAGGAAACACGGCCGCTGGGCTATATCGTTAAACCATTTACCGAAAATGGTCTAAGGAGCAATATTGAAATTGCTTGGAACAATTATAAAAACGACGAAGAATATCTTTCCTTTTCAACTAACAATGAACTTTATAAAATCAGACAGTCACAAATACTTTATTTAAAGGCATTTGACAATTATTGTTATGTAATAACTTCAGAAAGGGAATATTTGGTTCCAAAAACCCTAAAGTTTCTTGCCTCCCAATTAAATTCAGAAAAATTTACAAAAACACATCGGTCCTATTTGGTTAATCTTCTTAAAATTGAATCTTTAAAGACAGATTCTCTGCTAATAAACAATGTGGAAATCCCCGTCAGTAATTCCAAAAAAAACCAGCTTAGGCAATTGCTGCAACAATC